>Ga0209174_10000209_pt1 | contig 45162 bp, 47 predicted proteins | sample JI91814BDNA_FD_187505 | JGI IMG/M metagenome (GOLD analysis project Ga0209174, IMG submission 187505) | Wastewater effluent complex algal communities from Wisconsin, to seasonally profile nutrient transformation and Carbon sequestration -... | ecosystem: Engineered > WWTP > Effluent > Algae...
TTGCCGTCCTGCATCAGCAGCAGGCCGTAGCCTTCGGGCACGACGATCTTCGAGCCGTTGCTGATGATGTTGGTGGAGCCCTTGGTGTTGGACCCGCGCCCGGCGTTGGTGCCCTGGGGCACCGCGGCGAACAGCGCGGCCGTGGCCGGCAGGCCCGCCGGCACCGTGTAGAAGTCCTTCCACTGGTCGGCCAGCATGCCGCTTACCGAACCCACCACCGCCTGCACAAGACCCATGACATCTCTCCGTGGTTCATGGCCGGTAAGGCACCGGCCTGCCTGAGCAATATATATCGGCGACACGTCCGCGGCGCGGACATGTGCCGTTGGTCAGGCAACGATACTTCGGCGCCGGACCGGCCACCGACGCGGGGGCGTCAGGGCTGGCCGGCCACCACGCGGAGCGGGCGCGTGGCGATGGTTTCGCGGTCGCGGAACTGGTAGCGCAGCTCGTAGTTGCCCGGTGCGTCGGGCAGGGTCAGCTCCACCTGGTTCGTGTCGCCCAGGTAGGTGTAGCTGATGTAGGTGTCGCTGCCGGCTTCGGCAATCTGGATGTTGTCCAGTTCCACGTCCGGGCCCGTCCAGGTGACCACCACGGTGCTGCCGGCCGCCGCCGTGTCGGGGGCGCTCAGCGTGGCCTGGGCGGGCGTGGCAAGGATGGGGCGGGTGGCAATGACGTCCTGGTCGCGATGGCGGTACTGCAGCAGGTAGTTGCCCGGTTCGCCGGGCATGGTCAGGGTGAGCGGGTTGCCGTCCTTGACGTAGCCGTAGTCGTGCACGGTGGGCTTGCCGTCAATGATTTGCACCACGGCGATAGCGTCGAGCTCGGCCTTCGGGCCGGTCCAGCGCACCTGCAGGCGCGAACCCATCGGCGCGCTGTCGGGCGCGTCCAGCGTGGCCTGGGCCGGCGCCTGGGGCGGGGTCGGCGGCACGGGCTCGCTCACCACTTCGCCCAGGGCCGCGGCGAGCGCGGCACCGTCGGCGGCCTGCAGGTAGCGGCCGCCGGTGTTTTCGGCCAGGCAGGCCACCTTCGAGCCCTGTTCCTTGGTCAGGCCGAAGCCGATCACGTGGGCGGTGAAGTTGACGCCACTTTTCTCCAGCTCGGTGGCCACGGCGCAGGGGTCGGCGGCGCAGGTTTCCAGGCCGTCGGTCACCAGCACCACCGTGGCGGGCTGCTCGGTATGGCGCAGGGCCTCGGCGGCCTGGCGCACGGCGTCCGACAGGGGCGTCATGCCGAGGAAGCGCATGTCGTTGACCGCCTTGAGCACCTGGCCCGACGTGCCCGGCGCCGGCGGCACCATCAGCTCGATGTCCTTGCAGTCACCCTTGCGGCGGTGGCCGTAAGCGATGAGGCCCAGGGTCTGGTCGGCAGGCAGTTTGCCCAGCACGTTGGCCACGGTTTCGCGCGCGATTTCGAGCTTGGGGCGGCCGTCAATCTGGCCCCACATCGAACCCGAGCCGTCCATCACGATCAGCGTGCGGGCGGTGGCGGCGTCGCTGGCGGCGGCTGGTTGGGCGAGCGCAAGCGCCAGGGCGCTGCCAAGCAGCGCGGGGCGGAGGGAGGCGGACAGCTTCGACATGGCGGGCATTCCTGGGGTGGTGGGATGGGTGCTGTGGTTACGCACGGCCAGGGGCCATCCGGACATCCGGCCGGGCAGCGACCGCCGCGGCGGCCTTGGCTTAGACTCCCGGGATGTCAGCCAGCGCACTGCCAGAGGTGAAGCACGCGATGCCCGCCGCGCTGCGCGTGGTGCTGATGGTCGCCGGACTGGCGCTGCTGGTGTGGCCGGCGTGGGACCTGAAGCGGGCGCTGTGGCCGATCAATTTCCTGACGCCCTTTTTTGCGGTGATCGTCATGGGCGCCGTGTCGGTGGGGCTCGGCTTGCTGGGGTTCGGCCTGTTCGGCGAAGCCATCCACTGGACGTACCCGCCGCGGGCGCTCGCAGTGCATCGTCGGGGATGGTGGCGCGAGACCGTGGTGCGGATCGGCGCCCGCGACGTGCAGGCCGTCGAGGTGCGGCGGGTGGAGAATTCGGAGGGCGCCGATACATGGCGCGTGTTCGTGGTGCCGCGCCAGGGCCTGGCGGGCCTTGGCCCCACGCAGCCCTGGCTGCCTGCGCCGCGGGCGCTGGAGTCGGGGGACTACCTGACCGAAGCGGAGGCCGCCGCGGGACGGGACGCGCTGCTGGCGCACCTGGGCTGACGGCGGCCGGGCGTGGGACCATCGCACACACCACCGCACTGAGGACGACCATGCGCGCTTTTCGGGATTCCGGATGGAACGCCGTGCTGGTCTCGGCCCTGTTGGCCATGGGCTTGGCGGGGTGCGGCGAGCGCCCGCCCGCCGCGGGCGCCGCCGTGGCGCCGGCACCGACTCCAGCGGCGAGTGCGCCTGCCCCCGCCGCGCCAAGCGGACCCGTGGAGGTGGCGCTCTGGCCCGAGGATTCGCAGGTGATGCGCGATGGCATCCGCGAGCTGGCGGGCGAACAGTGGGCAACCACCCGCTCGTCCCTCCTGCTTTACGCACCGAAGCAAAATTCCACGCGCACGGCCGTACTGGTGTTTCCCGGCGGTGGCTACAAGCGCGTGGCCGTCGGCCCCGACAGCACGCTGGGCCAGGACGGCGCCGATGTCTGCCAATGGCTCAACAGCGCCGGCATGACCTGCGTGCTGGTGAAGTACCGCGTGCCCAACACCGGCTGCAACTGGAACCCCGAGACCCGCCGGCACGAACAGCCGCGCATCCCGATGGCGCTGCAGGATGCGCAGCGCGCGATGTCCCTGGTGCGGCACCGCGCCGCGGACTACGGCATCGACCCCGACCGCATCGGCGTGATGGGCTTCTCGGCCGGCGGCAACCTGGCCGTGCTGTCCAGCACGGCGTTCCGCACCCGCGCCTACGCCCCCCTGGATGCCGCCGACCAGGCCAGCCTGCGCCCCGCGTTCGCCATCCCGGTTTATCCCGGGCACATGACGATGGAGCACAAGAACCAGACGCCCAAGGCGCTGGCGGCCCAGCAGCTGAACACCGACATCCTTGTTTCAGCGGACATCCCGCCCACGCTACTCATCCACTCCAAGGACGACCCGGTGGATCCCGTGCACTACTCGCTGGTGTACCAGCGCGAACTGGAAAAAGCCGGCGTGGACGTGACCCTGGTGCTGTATGAAACCGGCGGCCACGCCTTCGGGGTGAAGAAGCAGGGCAAGGACACCGATCGCTGGACGGACGATGCCTTGCGGTGGCTCGCGCAGGAGGGTTTCCTGACACCCTGAGAAGGGCCGCCCGTAGGCCGCACCCGCGCGGCCACGGCAGGTTCCCGGTCATCACGCACCGCACTGTTGGCATAATGCGCGCCGACCCGCTGTTTTTTTGAGTTAGAAGATGATCACCCACAAGCCCGTCCAGCCGATGGCGCACCAGGCCGCCGCGGCCTGGATGCAGGGCCTCGCATCGGGGAACCGCGTGACCGGCTACGAGCACGCCGCCAAGTTCGCACTCAGCCACCAGGGCCACCGGCTGCAGGCGCGCCGGGGCGGGCAGGGCGGGGCGCTGCTGCTGATCCACGGTTTCCCCACGTCCAGCCGCGACTGGCGCGGCCTGTGGCCTTCGCTTTCCGCGCAGTACGAACTGTTCGCGCTGGACATGCTGGGCTTCGGCGCGTCGGCCAAGCCGCGCGGGTTCAGGTATTCCATCGCCGCCTCTGCCGACCAGTGGGTGGCGCTGGCCGAGGCCACCGGCCTGCGCGAAGTGGCCATCCTTGCGCACGACTACGGCAACACCGTGGCGCAGGAGCTGCTGGCGCGGCAGCGCGAGGGCCGGTTGGCGTTCCGCATCACGTCGGTGGTGTTCCTCAACGGCGGGCTGTTCCCCGAGGCCACGCGTCCGCTGCGGCTGCAGCGCCTGCTGGCCAGCCCGCTGGGTCCGCTGCTGGCGCGCTTCACCAGCGAACGCCGCTTCGCGGCCAGCATGGCGCACATCTGCGCCCGGCCCTGGCCCGAAGGCGAGTTGGCCGAAGCCTGGCAGCACCTGACCCGCAACGACGGCAAGGCCGCGATGCCCAAGCTGCTGCGCTACATCGCCGAACGCCGCCAGAACCGCGAACGCTGGGTCGGCGCGCTGCTGCACGCCGGCGTGCCGATCGCACTGGTCAACGGCCTGGAAGATCCCATCTCCGGCCGCAGCATCGTCGCCCGCTGGCGCGAGCTGCTGCCCGCGGCGCCGGTGTTCGAGCTGCCGGGCGTGGGGCATTACCCGCAGGTGGAGGCGCTGGAGGAGGTGCTGGCGGCGTACAGTGCCTTCATTCGAAGCCAGGGCTGAAGGCGGACTACGATCACCGAACTTTCGGACGCGATGACTGAAGCGAGTGCCCAAGTGGACGGACTGGTCAGGCAGGCGCAGCAGGACTCGCGTGAGGCGGCCGTGGCATCGGCGGCGCGTTCCCTGGCACAGCGTCAGCAAGGCGTCGTGGTGGCAGGCACAACCAGGGTTGGAGGCAATCGCATGGTGATCGTGAAGCTGGGGCAGGCGAGCCTGGTCGAGGCCCGGGCCAGCATCTGCCGCCAGGCGGCCGCAAGTTTCAAGCAGCCTCTGGCGGGTGAGCGGTTGCGCGTGCAGCGGCATCGCGGCGCACAGCCTGCGGTGGATGTTGGCAGCATCACCTGTGACTGACTGACCACCGCCCCTCACGCTCCAGCGACGCCCCCGCGGCTGCAATGCCGCCATGCGATTCTCTCTTGCGTTCCTCGTCCTGCTCGGCGGCCTTGCGCTGCCCGCCGCCGCGACATCACCCCCGGAGCCACCCGTGCGCACGGTCATAGAGTTCAACGGCGATGCCTCCGAGCCCCGCTGGGTCGCCGTCAACGACGGCGTGATGGGCGGCCGTTCGCAGGGCGGGCCGGCGGTGGAGGACGGGCGGCTGCAGTTCCGCGGTGAGCTGTCGCTGGCCAACAACGGCGGCTTCTCGTCGGTGCGCACGGTGGGGCAAGCCTTCGATTTCAGCGGCGCCACGGCCGTGGTGCTGCGTGTGCGCGGCGACGGCCGGCCCTACCAGCTCAGGCTGTCGGGCGCCGAGCGCTATCGCGGCATCGCCGTTTCCTACGGCGGCGAGTTCGCCACGCAGGCGGGGCAGTGGATCGAGGTGCGTGTGCCGCTGGCGACGCTCGAGCCGACCGTGCGCGGGATGCGCCTGCAGGGTCCGCCGATCCCGCTGTCCGACATCCGCGAGATCGGCCTGCTGATTGCCGACAAGCGCGAGGGCGCCTTCGCGCTGGACGTGGACTGGATCGGGCTGGAGTAGCGTCACCCAGGCATTTGGCGCGCCCCGGTTTGATTGCACCCGGCGAGTCCATTTCCTATGCGCAGACGATGCGGATCCGCAGGCACGGCGGCTGTTCGTGTCCTAGCCTTGGTCGATGGCTGGGCGTTCCTGGCCGGTGCAACTCGGGATTGTCACTTGACAACCCCGGTTTTGACGCAGAACATCTGTTTCCACTTCGTCCGCCAATGCCAAGACGCAAGCATCCCCAACCCGACATCGACGCCGCCATCCAGTACGCCCGGGCACGTGGCTGGAAGATTGCGCTGGGCGGCGCTCATGCCTGGGGCCGCATGTTTTGCCCCTACAACGACGACGCCTGCCGTTGCGGGGAGTTCTGCATCACCAGCATCTGGAGTACGCCGCGGAATCCTGGCAACCACGGCAAGCAGCTTCGAAAGGTAGTGGACAACTGTGCCCGGGAACGAGCGAGACACGGCAGGCAATCCCAAGGGGAATCCAACGATGGCTGAGTATGAGTTCACCTTGAAGTTCCATCTGCCGGATGCGTCCGTTGACCCGGAGCAGTACATGGGCGCTTTGGCCGAAGCCGGTTGCGACGACGCCGTGGTGGGTATCGGCCAGCCGGGGCGATTGGCGCTGGACTTCACGCGCGCGTCGTCAACGGCGTTCGATGCCATTTTCTCCGCGGTGACGGCCGTCAAGGCCGCCATTCCAGGTGCGGAACTGGTGGAGGCATCGCCTGATTTCGTCGGTCTGACGGACGTGGCGCACCTGGTGGGCTGCACGCGACAGAACATCCGAAAACTGATGCTGGTGAACGCCGCTACTTTCCCCGCGGCGGTGCACGATGGCTCGCAGGCCATCTGGCACCTGCGCCCGGTACTGGAGTGGTTCCGCCAGACCCAGAAGCGGACCATCGACCCTCGCCTGATCGAAGTATCGGAAGCCACTATGAAGGTCAATGTCGCCAGGCAGGCCCGTCGCTTTGGTGGCGCGCGCCTTGCCAAAGAGGTGGAAGGCTTCTTCGCGTAGACTCCGCCCCTTCGACCCCCACGCGCGCCGGCACAGCGGCCCGCCGGCCAGGACCCCCATGCGAACCTTCGTACTGCGCGCCCGCGCCGCGCCCACCGACCGCCAGAAGCTGCTGGCCGGCGTGGGCAAGGAAGCCCACACCGAAATCCTGGCGCATACGCTGATGAACGCCATCTTCGTGGCCCAGTCGCACCGGCCGGACGTGGTGGTTTACCTGGTGCTGGAAAGCACGCAGGACTTTTCCCGCACCGTGCGCTTCGAGGCCGGCGCCATGCACGACATCGGCGGCTTCGATGAACAGTCGCTGCTGGGCAAGGTGGCCGCGGCGCTGGACGCGTCGCGCGGCATGGGCAAGGAGGAAACCCGCCCGGTGGAATCGGGGGTGACGGTGCGCACGATCAGCTTCGAGAAGCTGGTGCAGGAGCTGGCGGCCGACCATCCGCTGTTCGTGATGGACCGCAAGGGCACGCCCATCCGCGACCAGGCGTTCGAGGGCAATCCCTGCTTCCTGCTGACCGACCACATCCCGATGCCCAAGAACACCTTCCACACCCTGGACCGGCTGGGCGCGAAGCGGATCACGTTGGGCTCAAAGATGCTGTTTGCATCCCAGTGCGTGGTGCTGATCCACCACGCGCTGGACGAACGCTAGCTTCGGCTTTCACCAGATCCACGCGGCGGTTCCGGGCCTGGCGGGGCCGTCCTGGAGGGCGCTGCCGTTCCTTCGCGCACCGATGTCCGTTTCGCACGGCAAAGCTCCGTTCGTCGCACCGATGGGCAATTGCCCTTTTCGGAAGGAGCTTCTCGTGCGCAGAACTATTCCCCTGGCCCTCGTGGCGCTGGCCCTGGCTGGCCCGTCCCGTGCGGCCGACAACGAATGGACCGGCTTTTACGTCGGCCTCCACGCCGGCCAGGAAGACGGCGACGGCCGTGCCAACGCGGTGATGGGCGGCCTGTGGGCCGGTGACGCCGCGGCGCCCAGCCTGGCGCAGGCGCTGTCGTCCGGCGGCGATGCCTCCGGCACCAGCGCCGGCGTCCAGTTCGGCTACGACCACCAGTTCAACAGCGGCTGGGTGCTTGGCCTGGAGCTGGATTACCAGCGCCCGGGTGTGGACGAGTCGACCACTACGGTGGTGTCCGGCATCAACATCGGCTCGGCCACCCAGTTCGCCGACCTCAGCGCCACCACGCGCACGCGGGTGGATGCGGCGTACTCGCTGCGGCCCAAGCTGGGATTCGCCACGGGCAAGGTGCTGTGGTACGTGACGGCCGGCTACTCGCGGCGTTCGGTGGACGTCGGTTCCGCCTACACGTTCAACGTGCCCGCGTTCTCGTCGAGCTTCAGCAAGGCCGGCGGAGCGTCGGGCCACGCCAGCGGCCTGGCCTGGGGCGCCGGCGTGGACTGGCGCTTCGCCCAGCGCTGGAGTGCGGGCCTTCGCTACACGCGCAACCCCGAGGAAACGTCCGGATACCTGCCCACCACCACGGCGCGCAGTGGCCTGTACCAGCTGGTGGCCACCGACGATGCGACCGAGGCCGTGACCCGCAAGGTGGGCGGCGACAGCCTCAGCCTGTCCATCAACTACAGGTTCTGAACCGTCATGGCGGCGTGGCCTGGTCCGGGCCGCGCCGCCGGTGTTCCTGCCGACATTTCGCCACGGTATGCTTGCGGAATCGGTCGGGAACGGTGTGCGGGCATGGGCGACATCACGCAGATCATCGAACAGGGCAACGCCTCCGACGGCGTGGACAGCGCCGCGCTGTTCAACGCCGCCTACGGTGAGCTGCGCAAGCTGGCGCACGCCCGGCTGTCGCGCAACGGCCCCATGACCCTGCTCGACAGCAGCGTGCTGGTGAACGAGATCTGGCTGCGCCTGGCCGAACACAAGACCCTGAAGGTGGACACGCGGCGGCGTTTTTTCGCCTACGCCGCGCAGGTGATGCGCAGCGTCATCGTCGACCAGGTGCGCGAACGCGCGGCGCTGCGGCGCGGCGGCGGCGAGCGCGCCATCACGCTCAACACGGCGCTGGGTGACGGACTGCCCGGCGAAGACGACGCGCTGCAGGTGCACGAAGCCCTGGAGTCCCTGGCCCAGCTTGAGCCGCGCCTGGCCCAGGTGGTGGAGATGCGCTTTTTCGGCGGCATGACCGAAGTGGAGATCGGCGAGGCCCTGGGCCTGACCGAGCGCACCGTACGCCGCGATTGGGAAAAGGCCAGGCTGCTGCTGGCCACGATGGTGGAGTGAGCATGGCGGCCGGCTGTCCGGTTCCGGCCCGCGCGCCCGTTCGGCAGGCACCCATGCCGCCTGGATCCGCATGAAGCCCCTGCCGTGTTCCCGCTCCGACTGGCCGCGATTCAGCGCGCTGCTGGACGCTTGCCTGGACCAGCCTCCGGAACATCGCGAGGACTGGCTGCAGCGATTGGGCGAGGCCGACGCCCACCTGCGCGAGCCGCTTCGGGAAGTCCTGTCCCGGTCCGACGCCCTGTCGCAGGGTGACTGGCTGGAGCGGCCCGCCAGCGGCGCCGCCCCGCTGGACACGTCGCCGGGCTTCGAGGAAGGGGCGCTGGTGGGCCCGTGGCGCCTGCTGCGGCCGCTGGGTCGCGGCGGCATGGGCGAAGTGTGGCTGGCCGCGCGGGCCGACGGCCGCTACGAACGCAGCGTCGCCCTGAAGTTGCCGCATCCGCACCTGCTGGTCGGGATGCTGAGGGAGCGATTCCATCGCGAGCGCGACATCCTCGCGCGCCTGGAGCACCCCCACATCGCGCGCTTCTACGACGCCGGCATCACCGAGTCCGACCAGCCCTGGCTGGCCCTGGAGTACGTCGAAGGCACGTCCATCACCGACTACTGCCGCGCCAACGGCGTGGACATCCGCGGGCGGGTGGCGCTGGTGCGGCACGTGGCCGCGGCCCTGCAGGCGGCGCACACGCAGCTGGTGGTGCATCGCGACCTCAAGCCCGCCAACGTGCTGGTGACGCCCGCCGGCGAAGTGAAGCTGCTCGACTTCGGCATCGCCAAGCTGGTGGACGACGACACCCAGGAGGCCGCCCTGACCCAGTGGGGCCATCGCGTGGCCACGCCCGACTACGCGGCGCCCGAACAGCTGCAGGGCGGATCCGTGAGCGCCGCCTCCGACGTTTACGCCATGGGCGTGATGCTGCACGAGCTGCTGACCGGCACGCGGCCCTTCCACACCCGCTCGCGCCTGGGCTGGATGCTGGACGACCGCAGCGAGGCGCCGCTGGCATCGGGAAAGGTGAGCGGAAAGCAGCGCGCCGCGATTGCCGGCGACCTGGACTCGATCCTGGCCAAGGCCCTGGAGAAGGCGCCAACGCGGCGCTACGCCTCGGCCGATGCCTTCTCCGACGACCTCCAGCGCTACCTGCAGCACCAGCCCATCCGCGCCCGGCGCATCGGCCGCTGGCAGCGCGCGGCGAAGTTCGCGCGGCGGCACCGGCAGGGCGTGGTGCTGGCCACGCTGCTGGTGTTGGCCATGGTGGCGGGCATCGCCGGCGTGCTGTGGCAGGCCCAGCGCGCCGCCGAAGAGGCGCGGCGCGCCACGGCCATCAAGGAGTTCCTGATCGAGGTGTTCGCCGCCATTGACCCGCGCATTGCCTCCGACCAGGGGCGCAGCGACGTCACCGCCATCACGATGCTTGACGCCAGCGCGTCGCGCATCGAAGCCCGCTTCGCCGACGATCCGGACGTGCAGATCGAGCTTCTGCGCATCGTCGCCGACCTCTACCGCCAGGTCGGCGACGAGGACGGCTACCAGAAGTACCAGGCGATGCAGCTGGAGAAAGTGCGCCAGCGCTACGGGCCGCTGCACCCGAACATCCTCAACGGCGCGGTGGAAACGGCCCTGCAGACCTGCGGTTCGGGTTCGCTGCCCGACTGCGAGCGTGCGGTGGACGAAGCCGACCGCCTCCTGGTGCGCGCCGGCGACACCGATCCGCACCTGCGGGCGCAGTGGTGGCTGGTGCGCGGCGGCATGCTGCTTCGCGACGACAGCAGGCTCGACCAGGCGGGGCAGGCCTTTGCCAACGCCGCGGCGCTGTACGCCGAGCACGACCCGCTGTCGCGCGGGCACGTCACGGCCCTGATGGAACAGGCCACGTTCCTGAACATGGTCAGGCTCGACTACGCGGGCGCCATCGCGACGTACCGGCGGGCGCTGTCGCTGTCCCAGTCGCTGCCCGTCCGCAACGACGCCGAGCTGCAGACGCTGCACGGCAACCTGGGGCTGGTGTACCAGCAGGCGGGCCAGTTCGCGGAAGCGGCCGAGCAGTTCCGCCAGTCGGCCGAGATCGCCGACCGCACCACCGGCGCCGACACGCCCGCGGCTTGGGTGCCGCGCGCGAGCGCGGCCCGCACCCTGCACCTGGCGGGCCAGCGCGAGGCGGCGCACCGGGAATTCGATCGCCTGCTGCCGCTGCTTCCCCGGGAAGACCAGGAGCCTGCCGAGGCCATCACGGCGCGCATGAACTACGGTGAACGGCTGGCCAGCGAAGGCCGGCCGGCGCTGGCCATTCCGGAGCTGGAGCGTGTGGAGCGAGCCTATGCCCGGCAAAGCAGCTTCGGTTTCCAGCTGCGCCTGGCGCGCCGCTACCTGGGCGAAGCCTATGCCCGCGCCGGGCGGCATGCGGACGCGGGGCGGCTGCTGAAGCTTTCCCTCGACGACTACCTGGCACACCAGACGGACGCGGACCAGCCGGTGATGGCCATCCGCGAAAGCTGGGGCCGCTGGTTGCTGCAGGAAGGTCTCCCCGACCAAGCGCGCGTGCAGTTCAACGCCGTCGTGCAGGGCGCCGGCGAGCGTCGCCTTGCGCACCTGGCGCTGGCTTACGCCGGCCTGGCGCGGGCGGCGCTGCAGCGGGGCGAGGCCTCGGACGCAATGCAGCAAAGCGACCTGGCGCTGGCCGCGTGGAGCGAGGTGACCGGCTTCCGCGACGTGCGCATGCTGCCCTACCTGCAGCGCGTGCGCGCCGACGCGCTGGCGGCCGTGGACCAGGTGGCGGCGGCGCAACGCGTCGAGAACGAGGCGGCAGCGGCCAGCCAGCGCTTCGACCACCCGTCCAGCCCCACGGTGGTCCGCCGCGACATGGGTGCGGTGCAGCGGCTGCTTCGAAGCCAGGCGCAGCGCTAGCCAGCGTTGGGCACACGCGCAGGCCCATGACGGGCGCCGGCGCTGGACCGGCCCGTGGAAGCAAGCAGAAAGTTTTCCGTCCCATGTCCGGTTCCGAAGCCGGGCCGCCGTTCGGCAGTTGTCATTCAGGCAACGGAGCCGGCGTCATGAATCCAAACCTCTTCCCCAGGCAGGCGCCGTGAGCGCCGCGCGCTGGATTCTGCGGGCCGCGCTGGTGGTACTGGCCGCCGTGTTCGCGGTGCAGGCGGTGCAGCTGGCCGCGGCCCTGGATTACCTGAGGGGTGCCGAAGCGTTGGCGGTGAGCCCGGTGCTGATGGCGGCCCTGGCCTTCAAGGGGCTGCTGCTGCTGATCAACCTGGCCATGGCCCTGGCCGTGCATTTCGCGCTGCGCCGCCTGCGTGCCGCCAGCAGCCAACCCGACTCTTCCCACGCATCACCCACGAATGGAGCTTCGCCATGAACGCAACTCTCCCACTGGCCCTCGCCACCGCTGCGCTGCTGTGCGCCGGCACGGCGTCCGCGCTGGAGCCCGCCTGCGAAACCTACCTGCGCGCCGCGGAAAAGACCGCCCGGCAGCCCACGCGCCACATGATCACCGAGGTCGAAGGCATGCGCATGGAGCTGATCGTGGTTGGCGGCCAGGCCTACAGCCGCGTTGACGGCGGCAAGTGGCAGGCCCACAAGCGCGGCGCCGACCCGATCACGATGGAAAGGAAGATGGTGGCGGCCATCCGCGCCGGCGAGTACCCGCTCACCGGCTGCCGCAAGGTGGGCAGTGAGACCATCGAAGGCATCCGAACCACGGTGTACGCCTACACGCTGGCCATCCCCGGCCTGCCCGCCGGCGAGGCCCGCGCCTACATCGGCGCCGACGGCCTGGTGCACGGCCAGAAGAGCGACGACGCCGTGGTGCGCCATCGCTACACCGGCGTCACCGCCCCCAAACCCTGAGGACCACGCCATGACCGGCAAGCACGGTTTCACTACCCTGGCGCTGGCGATAGCGCTGCTGATGGCGGGCTGCACGAAGGCCAGCGACGGCGAGAGCCCAACCGCGTGGCCGTCGCCCGACGACGACGCCACGGCCCGGGCCGACACGCCGCCCGCCGAACTGCCGGCTCCCTGTTCACTGGTGACGGCGGACGATGCCCAGGCCGTGATCGGCAGCGAGGTGGGCGAGATGGCCAACGACCAGGACGTGTGCATGTGGGCCGGAGGCGACCATCCCTCGGCCATCACCATGCTGATGGTGCAGCTGATAAGCGCCGGGACGGCCGAGGAAGCCGCCGACCTGTTCGACAACCTTACGGGCCTGTCGGGCAACCTGGGCATGATGGTGAACGACTCGCTGGGCAAGCCCACGCGCAAATCGGGCCAGGAGATAGAAGGCCTGGGCGACGCGGCCTGGTGTTCGGCCAGCAATGCCGACCTGATCGGCACGCAGCAGCTGATCGTGCGCCGCGGCACGGTGCTGCTGTCGCTCAACCTCACCGGGCTGACCAAGGATGGTCGCCAGAAGTCCATGTGCCCGCCGCTGGAAGTGGCCGGCCGGCAGGCCATCGCCCGACTGGGCGGTGCGAAGTGAGCCGCGTCGAACGGCGGCGCGTGGCGCTGGCGGCGCTGGGCTCGTCCCTGGCGACGGCCTGCCTGTTCACGGGCATCGGCGTGGTGTCGGCGCAGAACAGTGCGCTGACGCTGGAAGCGCTCAACGCCAGGCTGCACAAGCTCGAGAGCCGCCCGGCCAACCGCGTGCGCGCGCCGTTCGTGGTGGTGGATGCGAAGGACCAGCCCATCGTCACCGTGGATTCGGCGGGCAACACGCACTTCCTGCGCATGGGCACGCTGGGGTCGGGCGCGGCGATCCAGCTCGAGCGCAGCGCCCAGCGCGCCACGGTGGTCACCCAGGTGGGCAACAGTGACACCCAGGCCCGCCTGGGCGTGCAGGACGGCCGCGGCCCGCGGCTGGAGGTGTACACCAAGGAAAACTCCACCATCGTCGGCAACGGCGCCAACAACCGCCACGGCGTGTTCCTTCGCGACGGCGGCGGCGGCCCGGGCAAGCCGCCCGCGAAGTCGCTGGGCGAGTTCGCGGTGAACGTGGGCGAAAGCGGCGGCATCCTGCGCCTGTACGACAAGGACGCCAAGGCCGTGCTCTCCGCGGGCAGCAACCCGGCCGAGGGCGGGCGCGGCCAGATCGGGCTGAGTGCGCCCGGCAAATCCATGGGCGTTCTCATGTACGCGGGCGCGACGGGCGGCGGCGAACTGCGCGTGCTGGACGAGGCCGGCACGGGAGTGATCGAGCTGAGCGGCTCGCTGCGCCAGATCCTGCTCAACAACCGCGCCGGCAAGCCGGCCGCGGTGATGCGCCTTTCGCAGGGCGGCACCGGGACGGGCGGCAACTTCACCGCCTCCGATGCCGCAGGCAACAACGTGGTGTCCGCCGGCGCACTGCCGGGCAGCGGCGGCGCGCTGTGCGTCATCCATCCCAAGAAGGGCAACAAATGCTTCCCGTGATCCGCGCGGCCGGGCTGTGCCTGGCGCTGCTGCCGGCCTTCGCGGGGGCGGCCGGGCCCACGCGCATTCCGCACGAAGCGGGCCTGGTGGTCACCACGGCCCTGGGCGGGAAGGACGGTGACTACGAATCGCGCAAGCGCCTGGCGATGCGCGACGGGGAGGGCTGGCAGGTGGAGTATCGCGCCAGCGTGCCCGACGGCAAGGCCGGCATCCGCGCGATCGCCAGCGAGCGCTACGTGCACGACGCCGACCTGGCCAGTGCGCGCATCTACCGCACGGCCTTCGAGGAAGACGTGTCGGAAGACTATCCCGGCACCACCGCCCTGGGCGTCTCGCGCGAGGTGCTGGCCGAACTGCGCGCCGGCGGCAAGGCGCGCTTCCAGCTGGTGGGCGAATCGTCCTGGGTGCTGCCGTCGCTGGCCGGCGCGAACGGCACCGCGCCGCCGGGCGGTGGCCTGCTGGCCAGCCTGACGCGCAACAACAGCGTCGCCATGAAGGGCGAACTGGTGCCCAAGGGGACGCGCCGCTTCACCGTGCTGGTGAACGGCCAGCGGCAGACGCTGGCGGCGCGGCTGGCCACCGGTCGCTTCGTGGCGCGCGATGGCACCACGGTGGACGCCGAGCTGAGCGTGCTCGACGACCCGGACAACCCCCTGGCGCTGCAGTGGCGCATCGGGGAGTCGTCGCTGCGCGTGGTTCGGCTCGACTTCCCGGCGGCCAAGGCCAGCAACGTCTTGGCCAGTCGTCTGCGCGCGGACAGGCGCGTGGTGCTGCCCGGGCTGTACTTCGATTTCGGATCCGCCGTGCTGCGGCCCGAATCCACCGGCCAGCTGCCGGCCATCGTCGAGGCCATCCGCGCCGCGCCCGCCGGGCCGCTTCGCATCGAAGGCCACACCGACGCGGTGGGCGCCGACGCCGCCAACCTGTCGCTGTCCAAGGCACGCGCCGAAGCCGTGCGAAATGCCCTGGTCGCGCTTGACGCCACGCTGGGGTCGCGCCTGTCCAGCCAGGGCCACGGCGAAACCCGACCGCAGGGCGACAACGCCACCCTGGAGGGTCGCGCGCTCAATCGGCGCGTCGAGCTGGTGTTGCCCTGATCGCTGATTTTTCCTGAATCCACACCTGAGGACACCGCAATGAAGAACCTTTCCGTTAACTTGCCCGCAGCCCTGCTGTCGCTGTGCGTCCCGCTGACGGCCGCCGCCCTGGTGGGGCCCGCGGCGCGCTCGGTCCTGCCCAAGCCTTCGCAGGGCGTGAGCTATGAGCAGCCGCGGGTGGACGAAGGCGCACGCTGGGAACGGGTGGCCGGCTGCGCCCGCGACATCACCGCTGGCGGCAATGGCGTGGTGTACGTCACCGGCTGCGACGTGGTGCCCAACAGCCACGGTTCGTCGGCGTTCTTCCGCTGGAGCGGCGCCGCGTTCGTGCCGCTGTCGGTGCCAGGCCACGGCAGCGCGCTGGCTACCTTCGGTGGCACCAGCTACACCATCGGCGGCGACGCGATGCTGTACTCAAGCATCAACGACGGCGAGTGGCGCAAGCGCGGCACGCCGGACCGGCAGCCGATCACCGACGTGGGCGCAGGCCGCGCCGGCATCTGGATCATCACCTCGCAGCCGGGCGGCGCGGCGGGGAACACGATCGCTCGTTCCGAGCCTTGCCCGTCCTCGGCCATCGCCGGCGGCAATGACTTCTGCGCGTGGCGGCCGGTGGAAGGCGCCGGCGTGCGCATCGCGGTGGGCGTGGGGGCGTGGGTGGTCAATGCGCAGGGCAGATTGTTCGAGTGGCGCAGCGGCAGCAACCAGTGGGTGCAGCGCCCGGGCTGCTTCAGCGACGTGGCCGCCAACGGCGAGCACGTGTATGCCGTGACCTGCAAGCCCGGCCAGGGCGACGGCCACGCGATCTACCGTTGGGACCGGGACAACGGCGGCTGGGTGGACGTGAAAGGGGCAGGGAAGCGGGTGGCCGTGGATGCCGCTGGCCACGCCTGGGCGATCACCGACAGCGGCGAGATCTGGCGCCGCACCGACGCGATGGTTTCGGGGGCGACCTACTGAAGGTGCGGTTCGCGTCCCAGTGCGTGGCGCTGATCCACCACGCACTGGACCGGCGCCAGCCTCAGCGCTTCACCAGCTCCACGCGGCGGTTCTTGGCGCGGCCGGCTTCGGTGGCGTTGTCGGCCAGGGGCTTGCCCATGCCTTCGCCGCGGGCAGTCAGGCGCGCTTCGGCGATGCCGTGGTCTTCCACCAGCGATGCCACCACCGCGTCGGCGCGGCGCTGCGACAGCTTCTGGTTGGCGGCGGCGTCGCCGACGTTGTCGGTGTGGCCCACCACGTCCAGCTTCAGCGTGGGCTGGGCCCGCATCAGCTTGGCGATCTGGGCGATGGTGTCCACCGACTCGGGCTTGAGCGAGGACTTGTTGGTGTCGAACTGGATGCCGTACAGCGCGATGTTGCCGGTGGCAGCCAGCGCCTTGGCCATCTCGTCCGAGCTCACCGTGACCATCTTGCGCTCGCGCGCCTTGGGCGACACGGCCACCACCAGCACCGCGGTGCGATTGGTGAGGGCGTCGCAGTAGGGCTTTTCGCCCACCTGGAAGGTGATGATGCCCAGGGTGCGTTCACCGCCCTGGCCGTCGGGAAGGGTGGCCAGTGAATAGTGCTGTTCGCGCGGGGTGGTGCCGCTGGTGCACTTGCCGTTGCTGAAGTTTTCGTCACGGATGCGGGCCTGCGGATACAGCTGTTCGATCAGGCCCTGGCGGCCGCCGCCGTGGTCGTTGCCCTCCAGTTCGCCGCCGCAGTCGGTGTCGGTGCAGCGGAAGAGGGTCTTGCCGCCGGCCTCTACCACCAGGTCCAGGTAGTTGCGCATCACTTCCAGCGGTGCCCGGTCGGCCGGCGCGATGTAGAGCAGGCGGTGGTACTCGCCCTCCACCTCGCGCTGGGTCTTGGCCCGGTACAGGCGGTTGTTGTTGGCGTCGGTCTGGTCGGGCACCTCCACCAGGGGCGAGGCGGGGAACTTCACTGCGTCGAAGCTGCGCTGTTCGTGGCTGACGATGAAGCTGCCTTCGTAGCGCTTGAGCCAGGCCGGATCCTTGGACCCGGGGATGTCGCGGGTGGGGACGGTGGCGTCGGCCCAGGCGTTGGAGGCCAACAGAAGGCAGAGCAGGGCGGGCAACAGGCGCATCGGGTGATCCTTGGGCGGGGTTGTCCAAGGCTTAACGGAAGGGCGAAAGCCGTTCGGACATCCCCCGGCCCGCGGGTGCCGGGCCCGGCCGGGCGGCGCAACGCATTCCGCGTTGGCCGCCCGGCGCGTCAGGCAATCCGCTGGTTGCCGGTCAGAAGCCCTTCGCGAAGCGGATGAAGAAGCTCGCGTCGGTGCCGCCGGTCTGGTCGAAGGTGGTGCTCAGCCCGATGTCGGCGTCCATGCCCCACAGCGGGGTGCGGGCGCCCACCACGGCGCTGCCGTAGCTGTCGTCGATGCTCAGGCCGGGCACGGCGTATTCGGGCGTGCCGGCGATGGACAGCGAACGGGCGAAGGCCTGGTCGGCGTAGTCCTCGAACTCGCGGTGGTAGCTCACCTTCGCGTAGGGCGCGAAGCCTTCGCCCGGGTTCACCGCGATCTGCCAGCCCACGCTGCCCACCAGCGAATTGAAGTCCTGGTCGGGGTAGCCCAGCGCCGTGGACAGGGTGGGTTCGCTTTCGCTGTAGCCGTCAATGCTGATGCGCTGCGCCAGCAGGCCCAGCACCGGGCCATGGCTGAAGCCGCCCTGCTGGAAGTCCATGCCGGCCTGGAAGCCGTAGCTGAGGTTGGAGCCGTCCGGCGAACCCGAATGGGTGCGCGTCACCGGGCCCAGCACCACGTCGCGGTCCACGTCCAGGCGCACCTGGGTGTAGCTGAGCTGGCCGTTCACCCAGGTCCTTTCGCCGTACCACGCCGCGAAGCCGCCCAGGGTGGTTTCGCTCTGGCTGAAATCGCCGGCGTTGCGGCCGAAGTCGAAGCTGTCGCGACCCAGGGCGCCGAAGACGCCGAACACCACGTTGCCGCGGGTCCAGTCCACGCCGCCGGTCAGGGCCGGGCCGCTGCCGTCGTAGAGTTCGTCGTTGGTGTGGCGCTGGCTGTCGGCGCGGCCGTCCACCCACCAGCGCTGGCCGTCCTGGCCGGGCTTGCCGTCGAGGTGGGCCGACACGCGGTCGGCGCGGGCGTGGCCGCTGGCCGCGGTGGAGTGGGGCAGTGCGGCGATCTGCCGTGGCGCCTCGAGGATGGACACGGCGTAGTCGGCGACGATGGAGTGGGCGCGCGACGTGGGGTGCACGCCATCGGCGAACAGGTAGGTGTTGGGCGCGTCCGGCGTCACGTAGCTGGTGGGGTTGCAGGTGAGCGAATTGGCCGTGATCTGCGGCTGGCAGGCGGTGCCGGTGATGTTGCTGAAGCCGAAGGCACTGGCGTTGGCGGTGACTTCGCGCAGCAGGTTGAAGGTGTCCAGCGGGATCACCCGCAGGCCGCTGCTGGCGAGTGCGCCGAACAGCTGGTCGTTGTAGCTGATGGTAAGCGCGGTGCCGTTGGCCTGGGCGGCGGCGCCCTGGGCGCGGAACGCCGGCGTGATGCCGAGGTCGGGCACGGTGGCCACCAGGATGTAGCGCGCACCGGCGTTCTGCAGGGTGCCCACCATGCCCACCTGCGCGGCCACCGCGCTGGCGATGGTGGGCGCGGCCGGCGCGCCGCCGTTGGTGATGGCGAACAGGTCGTTGGCGCCGCCCCACACGCTGTAAAGCGCGTTGGCATCGGCGCGGCCGCCGTTGGCGGCCAGGTAGTTGTTCATCTGGGTGGTCATGGACGGGATCGGACCCAGGGCGCCGGTGGAATTCACGCCCACGCGGGCACCGCCCGCGGCGTAGTTGGTGCCGAGCTGGCCGTTGCCGTTGGGAATGGACTCGGTGCCGTAGTAGGTGGCCAGGTACTGCGCCCAGACCGAACCGGGATTGGTGGTGAACTGGCCGGTGACCGGGCGCACGCTGGCGGGCAGCAGCGGCCGGAAGAAGCCCGCGTCGGTCAGGCTGTCGCCGAAGAACACGGTCTGCGAATACGGGCCGTTGGCAAACGCGGGCGCGGTGGCCAGCAGGAGTGCGGCCGCAAGCAGGCGACGGGTGGGCAGCGGGTTGCGTGAAGACTGAGCCATATCCCCTCCAGGGGCGTGAGGTGGTGGTTGGAAATCCCGGGCAGCCCGTTCATTCCCTTGGTTTCGGCCGCTCCGGTCGGGAACGGCTGGTCGGCAGGTGCAACGCAGTCCGGGGTAGATACCGGTCAGCGTTCCGACGGCGACGCCGCCCGGGCCAGGCCCGACACGATGGCCAGCGACGGCTCGCCTTGCACCTGTTCGACGTCAGGATAACGGGCGCGCACGGTGTCGGCCACGTAGGGCGCGGACGACCCGCCGCCGGTCAGCAGGATGCGGGTAGGCGGGGCCAGCGGCGCGCCCTGCACGGTGGCCAGCAGGCGGTCCAGGCGGGCAATGAAGAACGAAGCCGCCGCCGCCAGGTCCGGCTGTGCGGCGGTCACGCCCAGGCCCGGTTCGATGTAGTCCAGTGGCGCGGCCCCCTCGGGCTGCGACGACAGGCTGATTTTCAGGCGCTCGGCCGCACGCGCCATGCGCACGGTGTTGGCGTCGGCCTGCAGTGCCATCAGGCGGTCGCGGTAGGGCGCGGGGTGGTCGCGGAAGTCGTAGGCCTTGAAGGCCGCCTGGCGCACCACGTCCGACACCATGGCGGCTTCGGAATAGATGTGGTTCGGGAACGCGCCCACGTTGCGGCCGAAGTGGCCCATGAAGCGCAGCAGGTTCAGCCAGTAGTCCACGTCGCCGCCGCCGGTGGCGTCGCCCCAGCTTTGCAGGGGCACGAAAGGCTCGCTGCCGCCGGCGTGGGCCAGGCACAGGTCGCAGGTGCCTCCGCCCACGTCCACCACCAGCACGCCATGCCGCTGCGGCGAGCGCTGGTGGTAGTCGAGCGCGGCGGCCTCGGGTTCGTACATGAAATCGACGCGGTCGAAGCCGGCGTCGCGGGCGGCGTCGCGCAGGAGTGCCAGGGCCTGTTCGTTGCCGGCGGCACCCATAGAACTTTTGAAATGGACGGGACGGCCAATGACCGCGCTGTCCACGTCCCGGCCGAAATGCTGTCGGGCGGCCAGGCGGATGTGCGTGAGCAGGCGGGCGAGCACGGCCTGCACCACGTCGCGCACGCCGGGCATGAGCCTGAAGCCGATCATGGACTTGGGCGACTGGAACAGGCGGCCGCGCGGGTCCTGGATGAAGGCGTCGATGGCCACTTCGCCGAACTGCGCCGAGGCCAGCGAATCGCGGGCCACGGTTTCCCTTGCGTGCTGTTCCTGCAGCCAGCGGCGGCGAAGGGTGCCCAGGGCTTGGCGGCCAAGGGCCTCGTCGGACTGCATGACGGGCTCGGGGATGGCGAACGGGGCGCCCTTGCCGCGGGACGCAGCGGCGAGGCGCTGGCGGTACTCGCGGGCCAGGCGCTCCTGGTCGCGCCTGGCGGCGCGCACCAGCGCGTCCACCTCGGCCTCCAGCGCGGGCGTCAGTTCGAAGTCCCCGCCCGTGGGAAGTTCGCGCGGGAAGTAGGCCGCGGTGCGGAACTGGCTTTGCTCGCCGAACGGCACGTGCACCAGCCTGCCGTCCACCATGCCCGCCGCCGCCGAATAGCTGGTGCCAAAATCAATGCCGATGCGCATGCCCATCCTTTCCTGTGCCTGACCCCGCCCTGCTGCCTATACTGGCAGCCGCCGACCCCGAACGAGGAACCGACATGCTTGGCACATCCCTGATCCTGGCCGCCGTGGGTGGCGTCGTCGCCATCCTGGCGGTCGTCCTGTTCTTCTGGGTCATCGCGCTGCGGCGGGTGGTGCCGGTGAACGAGGTGCACATCATCCAGACCCGCAACAACACCGTGTCCTACGGCAAGGGCTTCGACAGCAACACCTACTACGAATGGCCGTCGCGCCTGCCGCTGATCGGCCTGCAGCGGGTCACGCTGCCGGTGTCGAACTTCTCCATCGACCTGCCCGACTACGCCGCCTACGACAAGGAGCGCGTGCCCTTCCTGGTGCACGTGATGGCCTTCTTCCGCATCAACGACTCCAACACCGCCGCCCAGCGCGTGGCCTCGTTCGACGAGCTGAAGATGCAGCTCACCGCCATCGTGCAGGGCTCGGTGCGCACCGTGCTGGCGGGCCACGAGATCGACCAGATCATGCTCGACCGCAGCCGCTTCGGCGAAGCCTTCACCAAGGAAGTGCAGCCGCAGCTGGGCGGCTGGGGCGTGGAGGCCATCAAGAACATCGAGCTGATGGACATCCGCGACGCCAAGGAAAGCGACGTCATCCACAACATCATGGCCAAGCGCACCTCGGGCATCGAGCGCGAATCGCGCCTGGTGGTGGCCGACAACGCCCGCCAGGCGGAAATGGCCGAGATTGCCGCCAAGCGCGAAATTGAAATGTCGCGCCAGCTGGCCGCCGAACAGGTGGGCCTGCGCACCGCCGAAAAGGACAAGAACGTGGGCGTGGCCAACGAGCAGGCCTCGCAGCAGGTGAAGGTGCAGCAGCGCGAAACCGCCGCCAAGGAAATGGACGTGGTGCAGGTGAAAAACGTGCGCGGTGCCGAGATCAGCCGCGAAGTGGCCGTCATCACCGCCGCCCAGGCCAAGGAAGTGGCCATCGTGCAGGCCGACGCCGCCAAGCAGGTGGCCATTGTCTCGGCCGAGGGCACCAAGCAGGTGGCCATCGTGTCGGCCGAAGGCCACAAGCAGCAGACCGTGCTCACCGCCGAAGGCCAGCTGGAAGCGGCCAAGCGCAACGCCGAGGGCATCGCGCTGGAAGGTCACGCCAAGGGCTCGGCCGAAACCGCCATCCTGATGGCGCCCGTGGACGCGCAGATCAAGCTGGCCGAGAAGATCGGCAGCGACCAGGGCTACCAGACCTACCTGCTGGGCATCCGCAACATCGAAGCGGCCCAGGCCGTGGGCATGGCCCAGGCCGAGGCGCTCAAGACCGCCGACGTGAAGGTGATATCCAACGCCGGCACGCCGGGCAAGGGCCTGTCGAACGTGATGGACCTGTTCTCGGCCGACGGCGGCACCGCCGTGGCCAGCATGCTCGAGGGCCTGGCGCAGTCGCCCGAGGGCAAGAAGCTGCTGGAGAAATTCGTCAGCAAGCCTGATGAGCCCAGGAAGTAAGCGCACCGGCCGCCGCCTTGGCGCGGCGGCCGTGGCCGTGGCGCTGGCGGTCCTGGCGGGCTGCGCCACCACGCCGCCCGGTCCCACGCCGGCGCAGGTGCGCAGCGACATCGTGCGGCGGCTGCCGGCCACCCTGGCCGATCGCGAGGGCTGGGCCGCCGATATCGAAACCGCCCTGAGCGTGCAGGACATCGCCCCCACGCCGGAAAACCTCTGCGCCGTGCTGGCGGTCACCGAACAGGAATCGGGCTACCAGGCCGATCCGCCGGTGGCCAACCTGCCGGCGATCGCCCGCCGCGAAATCGAGCGCCGTGCCGCCGCGCTGCACATACCCCGGCTCATCCTCGACGCCGCGCTCGGGCTCAGGTCCACCGACGGCCGCAGCTACGCCGACCGTTTGTCGCGCGTGCGCACCGAGCGCGAGCTGAGCGAGATCTACGAGGACCTGGCCGGCCGCGTCCCGCTCGGCCAGCGCCTGCTGGCCGACCGCAACCCGGTGCAGACCGGCGGGCCCATGCAGGTGTCCATCCCGTTCGCGCAGTCGCATGCCGCGGACTATCCCTACCCGGTGGAGCAAAGCATCCGCCGCGAAGTCTTCACGCGCCGCGGCGGCATGTACTTCGGCATCCTGCACCTGCTGGGCTACGACACGCCCTACGAACGCAAGGTGCACCGCTTCGCCGACTTCAACGCCGGCTGGTATGCCAGCCGCAACGCGGCCTTCCAGAACGCCGTGGCGGTGGCCAGTGGCCGCGACATCGCGCTGGATGGCGACCTGCTGACGCCCGGCGCGCCGCTGTCCGAGCCCGGCCAGACCGAGCGCGCGGTGCGCTCACTGTCCGGCGCCATCGCCATGGACGACCGCGCCATCCGCAGCGCGCTGCAGCAGGGCGATCGCCTGGACTTCAATCACACCGAACTGTCCACGCGGGTGTTCGCGCTGGCCGAGCAGCGCGGCGGCCGGCCGCTGCCGCGGGCCATGATTCCCGGCATCACCCTGGACAGCCCGAAGATCACCCGCGAGCTCACCACCGCGTGGTTCGCCACCCGCGTGAACGATCGCTACCAGCGATGCATGGCGCGCTGAGTCGCGGCGTGCCTGCCATGGTTTCGCCGCGGCGGCCGCGGGGCCCGGAAGCGGTCCCGGCCCGGTGATAACCTACCGGCCACCCCGCACCGCCCCGGAGACGACACGCCGATGACCACCGCCCACGCTTATCCCATCGGCAACCCGGGCGAGCCCTGGGGCGCCGGACACGTCGCCGCCTGGCGCCAGCACCAGCGCGTGCAGCGCCGCTACGCCGACGACGTGGTGGCGCGCGTGGACGCGCTGCGCGAGGCCTGGGACGTGGTCGAGTACGGCCAGTTGGCCTACGGCGACGACACCTACCCGCTGTTCGCGCTGCGCTCGCGCGGCTGGAACGATGCGCTGCCCTGCGCCCTGGTCACCGGCGGCGTGCACGGCTATGAAACCAGCGGCGTGCACGGTGCACTCCAGTTTGCGCAGCGGCATGCGGCGGACTACGCCGGCCGCCTGAACGTGCTGGTGGCGCCCTGCGTCAGCCCCTGGGCCTACGAGCGCGTGCAGCGCTGGAACGCCAACGCCGTGGACCCCAACCGGCAGTTCCGCGCCGACGGCTACGCGGCGGAATCGGCGGCACTGGCCGCACTGGTCGCCCCGTGGCGCGATCGCTTCGTGGTGCACATTGACCTGCACGAAACCACCGACAGCGACGAATCCGAGTTCCGCCCGGCCAAGGCCGCGCGCGATGGCGAGGCGTTCGTGCCCGGCGAAATCCCCGACGGCTTCTACACCGTGGGCGACACCGAAGACCCGCAGCCGGCGTTCCAGGCCGCCGTGATCGCCGCGGTCGCGAAGGTGACGCACATCGCGCCGCCCGATGCCCACGGCCAGATCATCGGCGAAGCGGTGGTGCAGCCCGGCGTCATCAACTATCCGGTGCGCGAGTTGGGCCTGTGCGCGGGCGTAACCAAGGCACGCTTCCGCACCACCACCGAGGTCTACCCCGACAGCCCGCGCGCCACGCCGCAGCAGTGCAACGACGCCCAGGTGGCCGCGGTGCGCGCCGCGCTGGACTTCGCGCTGGCGGACAGCGGCGGGCAAGGCTGAGGCCACTGCACGCAAGAGAAACGCCGATGCGCATCGTCACGATGGTTTGCCTGTGCCTTGCGGTGGCCGCCTGCGGCTACGACAGCCCGCCGCGGGATTTCCGGCCCGACAGCCGCAGCTGCGGTTCACTGGCCGGCGACTATGTGGTGGACGACGCCGACCTGCGCTGGCTGGCACCGAGGCAGGCGCCGCCGTCCGGCGTGCGCTTCCCGTTCCTGAGCATCGAAGACCCGGGCAACGGCACCGTGACGATGGTGCTGCGCCGGCGCACTTCCGACGTGCTGGCCGAGGCGGCCACGCTTCGCATCACCCGTCCCGACGATTACCGCGCGTGGCGTGCCCGCGTGCTGGGCGAGCCCGCCGAAACGCAGATATGGAACACCGCTGCCTCCAGCGCCGGGCCGGTGATGGAGCATCGCTGGCAGCTGTCGGCCGGCGATTGCGATGGCGGCTGGCGCGGCGGTTCGGGCGGCGTGGACGTCACGCCGCGCCCGGGCAGTGCACCCACGGAACACCTGGCCTTCGTTTCCCTGGCAAAAGGCGAGGGCGGCGGCCTGTTGGTGCAGCACCACGTGCGCAGCCGGCGCGACACCGGCATGCACTTCCGCGGCCAGGAGCTGCGCTGGTATGGCTACGCCTATTCCGACTGGCACCGCATTCCCGCCGCGCCCGCCGGCAGCGTGCCCGCCGCGCTTACGGCCGGCGACCTGCCCGCCGTGCCCAGCCCGGCCCGGCGCATGGCGCTGGACCACGCGCGGCGCGCGCTGTGGGGGCGCTTCCAGTACCGGGTGCGAGAGCGGCTGCCGCCCGGCACCACGGTCACCGTGTTCCGCGAACGGCAGATGGACCCCGAGGCCCTGCAGCTGCCGCTGGGCCAGTCGCGCATCGAGATAGCGGGGCACTGGCCGCCGGGCGCGCCGGACCCGTTCACGCCGCTGCTCAATGCCCAGCGCGAAGTGAGCGACATCGAGGTGAAGCAGTCGCGCCTGCAGCCGGACAACCGCCACTACCTGCTGCTGGAGTTCACGCTGACGGCCCAGCCCTGAGGGCGCGCGTGCCGCCGTCGCGGCCGCCAGTCGGCGCCCGCACGCCCTCGTGGCCGAGGTTGGCGCAGGGTTCCGGCCGGCCCCCGACTTTTGCCATACGCGCCGGCGCGCTCCGCGGTGGCACTGTGCGGGGTACCAACCCCAAGAGACCGCGCCCATGACCACCTCCCGTCGCGACCTTCTCAAGCTGGGCGCCCTTGCGGCGGCCGGCTCCGTGCTGCCATCGCTGGGTGCGGCGTCTTCGGCCGTCGCGATCCCGAAGGCCGACAAGCCGCTGCGCATCCTCATCCTCGGCGGCACGGGTTTCACCGGCCCGTTCCAGGTGGCTTACGCGCTGGCGCGCGGCCACCAGGTCACGCTGTTCAACCGCGGCCAGCGGCCGTCGCCCGAGTGGCCCGGCGCGGTGGAACAGCTCCATGGCGACCGCAACACCGGTGACCTCAGCGCGCTGGAAGGCCGCGAATGGGACGTGTGCATCGACAACCCCACCACGCTGCCGTTCTGGGTGCGCGACGCAGGCAAGGTGCTCAAGGGCAGGGTGGGGCACTACCTCTTCATTTCCACTATTTCCGTGTATGCCGACGGCGCCAGGCCTGGCCTCAACGAGGACGCGCCGCTGGCGCCGTACAAGGGCAGCGACGCGATGGCCGAGACCATCGAGAAGCTGCGCGCCGACGTCGAGAACCTCTACGGCCCGCTCAAGGCCCTGAGCGAAGCCGAGGCCCGCAAGCAGTTCGGCGACAAGGTGACCATCGTGCGGCCGGGCTACATCGTCGGCCCGCGCGACGACACCGACCGCTTCACGTATTGGCCGAGGCGCATCGCCCAGGGCGGCGAAGTGCTGGTGCCCGGCGACGGCCAGGACCCGCTGCAGATCATCGACGGCCGCGACCTGGGCGAATGGATGATCCGCCTGGCCGAGGCCGGCACCACCGGCACCTTCAACGCCTGCGGGCCGGACTACGCGCTCAGCACCGACGCCATGGTCCACGGCTGCCATGCCGTCACCGGCGGACCCGTCACGTTCACCCATGTCAGCCCGGAGTTCATCGAAAAGAACGAAGTGGCGCTGCCGATCTGGGTGCCGCGCGAGGGCACGCCGTACTCGGGCTACGGCGCCGTGGACAACACGCGGGCCATCGCCGCGGGACTCACCTTCCGCCCGCTGGCCACCACCGTGGCCGACCTGCTGGCCTGGTACCGCGGCCTGCCCGCCGAGCGCCAGGCCGAAGTGCGCGCGGGCATCACGCGCGACAAGGAAGCCGAACTGCTCAAGGCCTGGCACGCACGCCAGGGCTGAGGCCCGCCACCCGGCGCGGGCCTGCGCGCGCGCTGCGGCGGTCATTTCGCGGCGCCTTGACCGGCGTCAGGGCGCGCCCCCGGGGCGTGGCGGCACGCTGGCGGCCGATGGCACCGGTTCCGGTGTCGCCCAACGGAGTCGACCGCAGTGGAATTCCAGATCACCCTCGCGGGGCATCGCCCCGACCTGGCTGCCCTCCGCCACGGGCTGGCGGCGGCCGACCCCGCCGCGGTCGTGGACCAGGACCCGACCGGCGAATACCTTCGCGTGGCCACCGTGCTGGACGAGTTCGGCCTGCTGATGGCCCTGCGCGGCGCCGGCTTGCCGCTGGAGGCCGCGCAGCTCAGGCGGCTGGCGTCGAACTGCTGCGGTGGCTGCGGCGGCTAGCGCCAGCGGCGGGCAGCGCGTACCCGGGGTAGTCTCTTGGCTTCACCTTTGCGCAAGGACGGGCCATGAAATCCTGGATCGTGTTGATCGCCCTGCTGCTGCCGGCCGTGGGCCTGTGTTCGCCGGCAGCGGTCGAGACGCCGCCGGCGCACCAGACCTTCCGTCTGCCCTCTCGCCACCTGCACGAGCCGCGCGTGGTGAACGTGTACCTGCCCCCGGGCTACTCGCCCCTGGCGCGGGGCGGCTATCCCACGCTGTACCTGCTCGACGGCGGGGTGCGGGAGGACTTCCCGCACGTGGCCAGGGCGCTGGACGCCGCCATCCGCAGCGGGCGGGTGCGGCCGCTGCTGCTGGTCGGCATCGAGAACACCCAGCGAAGGCGTGACCTTACCGGCCCCACGCGCGTGGCCAGCGACCGCGCCATCGCGCCGCAGGTCGGTGGCTCGGCGGCGTTCCGGGCCTTCATCGCCGATGAGCTGATTCCCGCCATCGCGTCGCGCTACCGGGTGGATGCGTCGCGCGGCCTCATGGGCGAATCGCTGGCGGGCCTGTTCGTGGTCGAGACCCTGTTCGAGCAGCCGGCGCTGTTCGACACCTACCTGGCCCTGAGCCCCAGCCTGTGGTGGAACGACGCGGCGCTGGCCAGGCGCGCGAAGGCGCGGATGGGCGCCAGCCCGGCGCTGCGTGGGCGCCTGTTCGTGGCGTCGGCGAACGAAGACAACATCGTGCCGCACGTGGCCACGCTGCAGCGGGCGCTCAGGTCGAAGTCGCCGCCGGGCCTGTACTGGACGGTGAAAGCGCGCCCGGACCTGGACCACGCGACCATCTACCGCACCCTGGTGCCGCAGCTGCTGGTGGACTACTACGGCGCGGTGGCGGCGCAGGATGCGGGGACCGCGCTGCAGCCACGCCGGCCGGTGACCGAATAGGTTTGCCCGAAATCCCGGTAAGCCCCGGCTGGGTTGACGCGCCGGGCCACCGGCCCAGTCCAGGGAGCGGGCGAAAAAAAACCAGCCCCACGCACGATGCGATGGAAGGCTGGTTTTTCAGCGGCAGCCGGGGCTGCCGGCGGCTCAGCGGCCCTTGAGGCGGGCGGCGCGGCGGCGGTGGCGGGCTTTCTTCTTCATGGGACAGGCCTGGGTGGTGGAAATGGGCGCGCAGTGTCCCACATTCCGGGGCCGGCCGCCCGGCGACGGCGTGTCGCGAGACCGCCGGCCTTGTCTGGGCGCGCCGGGCACGCAATCATCGCGTCCTTCACGGGCCCTTCCGCCGGCCCCATGGGATGAAGCGAATGAACAGGCCCCTGCGGCTGCGTTGCATGACGGCCATGGCCATCGCCCTGGCCCTGGCGGGCTGCCGGGCCGAGCCCGAGGCAGAGGCCGTGGCGCAGGCGCCGGTGGACAACGCCATGCCGGGGCCGGGGGCGGCGCAGGCCGAGCCGGAAGCGCCGCCGCCGGGTCCCTTCCTGCCCCCGGCCTTCGACTGCGCCCAGGCCACTGGCGACGCGCAGAAACTCATTTGCAGCGACCAGCGCCTGGCCGAACTCGACGTGGAGTTGGGCCGGCTGTTCACGCTGGCCAAGGCCGATACGGCCCTGGGTGCGCCGGCGCTCGAAGCCCTCGAGGCCAGCCAGCGCGCCTGGATCCAGCGCCGCGACGCCTGCACGCCGTCGCCGGCGCTGCGCGCCTGCATCCTGGGTGAATCGGTGCGCCGCGTCTTCGAACTGCGCCAGGGTTACGCGGCGGCCCGCAGCGACGACGGTGGCGGCATCAGCCGCGGCCCCACGGCGTGGAAATGCGCGGGCGCCGACGTGCTGCTGTCGAGCGTGTTCGTGAACGGCGAGCCGCCGTCACTGGCCCTGGCCTGGAACGACCACCTGGTGCCGATGGAGGCCTATCCCGACCCGGACGGGCAGCGCTACGCCGGCAAGATCGGCGACGGCGACGTCACGTTCCTGGTCAACGGCACCCGCGCCATGTTCGCCCAGCCCGGCCAGCCGGCGCTGAGCTGCGAAATCGAACCGGTGGGCTGAGGAGCGGGCAGGCCATGGCGACCGGTTGGGCCGGCGACGGCGCGGTGCAGGACCAGATTGACGCCACCATCAAGGACGGCATCCAGCGCGTGCGCGCGCAGTTGCCCCAGGGCCAGGGGCTGGAGCGCTGCGAGGAATGCGACGCGGCCATCCCCGAAGGCCGGCGCAAGGCGCTGCCGGGCGTCAGGCTGTGCGTGGGGTGCCAGCAGGTGCACGACGGCCGATCGGCCGCGGGCGCCGGCTACAACCGCCGCGGCAGCAAGGACAGCCAGCTTCGCTGAGCGCCTGCGGGTTCGGGCGGCCCGTTCGGCGCGGGCTTGGCAACGCGCATCACGGTGCGGGGGGTGGCGCCACCGGGTCGCGCGACACGGTCTGGTTGCGGCCGGCGTTCTTGGCGCGGTAAAGCGCGCGGTCCGCGGCCTCCATCCATTCCCGCAGCCCCAGCCCGGTCTCCGGCGGCGCGGCCAGGCCCAGGCTGATCGAGCAGCGAAGCCCGGGGTGGTTGGCCATCTCGATGGCTTCCACCGTTTCACGCAGCCGCTCGGCCACGGCCTCGGCATCGCGCAGGTCCACCGGCAGTGCGGCCGCGAATTCATCGCCGCCCAGCCGGCCCGCGTGGCTGCCCAGCGGTAGCGTGTGGCGCATCACGTCGGCGATGCCGCGCAGCACCGCGTCACCCACGCCGTGTCCGAAGCGGTCGTTGATGGCCTTGAAGCGGTCCACGTCCAGCAGCAGCGTGGCGGCGCGGCCCTGCGCCTGGTGCTGCCCGAGCAGCGCCGCGGCCTCGCGCTGCCAGTGCCCGCGGCTGGCCAGGCCGGTGAGCTGGTCGCGGCGGGTGAGTTCGGCCAGCAGCAGCTGGTTCTGCTTCTGCACCTTGCGCACCAGCTGGTAGCTGCCCTGGCTGACCGCCAGCGTGTGGATGACCATGATCGGCAGGCAGGCCATCATCACCAGCAGGCTGGTGTCGTAGGCCACTTCGAAGCCGGTGAGCAGGCCGCCGGCTAGTGCCGCCCCGAACATGCCGGGCAGTGAGCGCAGCCACAGCCCGCGCACGCCCGTGTTGATCTTGTCGGCGATGGCCACCGACACCAGCACCGCCGAGGGCAGGAGGTTGAAGTGCAGCATCGGCACGAAGCCGCCGATCAGCGCCGAATCCATCATGAAGTTGCGCAGCTCGGCCCTGAACGGGTCCGCGCTGCGCACCGCAATGGCATAGGCCAGGTGCGGCCAGGCGAAGCACGCCAGCGCCATCCAGGCCCAGGCCAGCAGGCCCGCGTCGCGCTCGTGCAGAACGGCCATCAGGGGCAGCGCCGCCAGCCCCATGCCGAGGACGCGGAACCGGTACGCGCGGCCGGGCAGCGAGCGCAGCCGGCTGGCCGAGTCGGAGTCGGATTCGGCGTCGGGGGCGAAGGGCGGTGGCGCGCTGGCGGTCATCCGGCCCAAGCATAGCAACTGGCCCGCGGGCGGCGGCCCGCGGATGCGGCCGGCGCCGGCATTGTCCTGCGCCGGCGCGGCGAGGCATGCTGTCGGCCCGGCAGGCTGCGGCATGCCGGCACGAAAGGAATCCCGCGCCATGTCCAGCAGCAAGTCCAGCGCCGAGGTCGACCGCATCATCGCGCAATCCCGGCGCGATGCCGCCCAGCGCGACCTGGGCTACCGGGAGCGCGCCCTGAAGCTGTACCCCTGGATCTGCGGCCGCTGCGCGCGCGAGTTCACCCGCGCCAACCTCAGCGAACTCACGGTGCACCACCGCAACCACGACCATGACTTCAACCCGGCCGACGGCAGCAACTGGGAGCTGCTGTGCGTGTACTGCCACGACAACGAACACTCCCGCTACGTCGACCACACCGGCGTGAGCGCGCTGGACGCGGAAGACAAGGTGGCGCCCGCCACCGCCAATCCCTTCGCCAACCTCAAGTCGCTGCTCAGGCGCGACTGATCCGGAGCCCCATGCCACAGCCTTCCGATTGCCCCGTCTGCGCGATGGGGAACACCTACCCCGACGGCGACAACTTCGTCTGCGCCGACTGCGGGCACGAGTGGCCGCGGGTCGCGGCCGCCGCGGCCGACGAGGCGCCGGCCGAAGTGCGCGACGCCAACGGCAACCTGCTCCAGGACGGCGACAGCGTGGTGCTGATCAAGGACCTGAAGGTGAAGGGTTCGTCGCTGACGCTGAAAATGGGCACCAAGGTGCGCAACATCCGCGTGGTGGGCGGCGACCACGACATCGAAGGCAAGGTGGACGGCAGCCCGATGATGCTCAAGGCCATGTACGTCAGGAAGAACTGACCGCGGGCCGCGGGCCCCGGGCCGCTAGCGTTCGCGCCAGCGCGCCGCGCCCAGGAAGATCACCCGCAGCTGGCGCACGAAATTGTCCACCAGCTCCTTCTCGCGCTTGGGCTGGCCGGCGGGCAGGTCCAGGATGTCGGACGCGGCGTTGAGCATGGTGGTCACCACCAGGCCGCAGATCATCTGCAGGCTGGCGCTGGACAGGTCGGGCAGGGTGCCCAGTGCGCGCAGGTCCTGGGCCATTTCCGAGGCGAAGTGGCTTTCCTCGGTGCGGATGGCTTCGCGGATCACCCGCGAGCCGCCGCCGCGTTCGCCGGCGATGAAGCGGAACACCAGCGGGCGGTCCTCGACGAAGCGCTTGTAGATCAGCACCGAGCCGCGAAGCATGTCGGTGGGCGGGATGCCGTCGCGCCGCGCCTCGCGCAGCAGGCGGCGCAGCGTGACGCCGCCCATTTCCACCAGCGCCAGGCCCAGTTCGTCCAGGTCACGGAAGTGGCGGTAGAAGGCCGCCGGCACCACGCCCGCTTCGCGCGTGACTTCGCGCAGCCCCAGTGCGGGGAAGGGCCGGCCCTGGCCGATCAGGGCCAGGGCTGCCTCCACCAGGCGCAGGCGGGTGCGCTCCTTCTGCTCGGTGCGGCTGACGGGGGCGTCCGGCTCGGGGTGTGCCGGGGTGTTTCTGCGGGCTACCAAGCCTGGCTCCAACGGGTGATGACCGGGAATGACGCGGGAAGTATAGGCACAACAAGGGCTTACGGGTTTAGGGTTGATACTCGGTCGGTATTCGGTAAACATATGTTCACGCAATGACCGGATCATGGCTCGCCAATGCCTTCAAACCAGCCCAAAGAGCGCGTTTCGATTGTTCGCCGGGTGCTGCGCAGCCCGCTGCTGGCACCCCTGAACCAGGCCGAGGCCTGGAGCCGGCTGGCCAGTGCGCTGAACCCGGCCTGGTCGCTGGTGGAGTCCCGCGCCCGGGTGGTACGCGTGGTGGATGAAGCGCCGGGCGTGCGCAGCCTCTGGCTGAAGCCCAACCGACGTTTCGGCGGCTTCCAGCCGGGCCAGCACGCGCTGCTGGAGCTCGAGGTCAACGGTGCGCGCCAGGGGCGCTGCTTCAGCTTCTCGTCGGCACCTGGGCCGGACGGCCTGGTCCGCCTCACCATCAAGCGCAAGGAGAGCGGTCGGGTGTCGGCGGCCGCGCATGCGCTCAAGCCCGGCCAGGTGGTGCGCCTCGGCCGGGCGCAGGGCGCATTTGCGCCGCGGACGCCGGACCAGCCTCTGCTGATGCTGGCGGCCGGCAGCGGCATGACGCCGATGATGTCGCTGCTGATGGCGATGGCGAACGCCGGCAGCGGTCGCGATGTCGTGCTGGTGCAGTCAGCGTCCACGCCGGGCGACCTGCTGTTCGCCGCGCAACTCGACGAACTGGCGGCGCGCCTGCCGGGGCTGCGTCGCCACGCGCACGCCAGCGCCAACCGCGGCCGCCTCGACGCCCCGGCCATCGCCGCGCTGGTGCCGGACTGGGCGTCGCGCGAAGCCATGCTGTGCGGCCCGGACGGCTTCATGGCGACGGTGGAGGCGATGTACGCGCAAGCGGGCCTGGCGGACCGGTTGGCCAGCGAGAGCTTTGGCCGCCGTGCGGCGCCGGTTGACCCGGGCGCCGCGTCGCACGCGGTGCAGTTCAACGGTGCCCGTTTCGACGTGGCCAGCGGCCAGAGCCTGCTTGACGGCGCCGAGGCCGCGGGGCTGCAGCCGCGCTTTGGCTGCCGCCGCGGCATCTGCCGCACCTGCCAGTGCCGCAAGCTCGGCGGCACGGTGCTCAACCAGCTCACCGGCCAGCTGTCCGGGCCGGGCGAAGAACTCATCCAGCTGTGCATCAGCACGCCGCAAAGCGCGCTCGAGCTGGCGCCGTGACCCCCGGGAGAACCGCATGACCACCAAGACCCGCCTTTACGGCGACGAACTGGCCGCCTTCGAATCCGAACTCGACGCCCTGCGCGTGGAAACGCTGGCCCAGGTGGGCGAGGCCGATGCACGCCACATCCGCCGCATGCGCGGCTTCGTGCAGGGCAGCGCCATCGCCGGGCGCGGCCTGCTGATGTTCGGCTGGGGCCCGGTGAGCTGGGTCGCCGGCGTGCTGGCGCTGGCTACCGCCAAGATCGTCGAGAACATGGAAATCGGCCACAACGTGATGCACGGCCAGTACGACTGGATGAACGACCCGTCCCTGCACTCGGCCACCTACGAGTGGGACATCGTCTGCGACGGCGACCACTGGCGGCACTCGCACAACGTCGAGCACCACGACCACACCAACGTGATCGGCAAGGACCACGACTTCGGCTACGGCATGCTGCGCCTGAGCGACCAGCAGCGCTGGAAGAAGGCCACGCTGCTGCAGCCGCTGTGGTACGCGCTGCTGGCGATGAACTTCCAGTGGGGCGTGGCCATCCACGACATCAAGATAGGCCGCTTCCTCAAGGGCCGCATGCCGCGCGCCGAGTTCCGCGAACGCATGCGGCCGTTCCTGCGCAAGGCCGGGCGCCAGCTGTTCAAGGACTACGTGCTGTTCCCGGCGCTGGCGTTCTGGCAGTGGCCGCGCGTGCTGCTGGGCAACCTGGCGGCGAACCTGATCCGCAACCTCTGGACCAACGCCATCATCTTCTGCGGCCACTTCACCGAACAGGTGCAGACCTACACGCCGCGCGAAGTGGCGGACGAGACGCGCGGCCAGTGGTACCTGCGGCAGATCCAGGGGTCGAGCAACCTCGAGGGCAGCCGCCTGTTCCACCTGCTGACGGGCGAGCTGAGCCACCAGATCGAACACCACCTGTTCCCGGACCTGCCGGCGCCGCGCTATGTGCAGATGGCGCCGCGCGTGCGCGAGATCTGCGCGCGCTACGGGGTGCACTACAACACCGGCGGATTCTGGAAGCAGTATGGCGGCGTGCTGGCGCGCATCTTCCGCTATGCACTGCCGCCGCGGCGCAGGCTGGCCCCGGCATGAGGCGAGGCCCGCCGGCCCGGCTTGCCGCCATGCCCGGTGTGGTCCGGCGGCACCGGCCGTCGGTGCGGGCGGCGGTTGCCCCATAATGCGGCACCTCCGCTGCGCGTGCATTGACCGATGAAGATTCCCCCTGGCCTGCAGCCGCTGGTCGACGATGGCCTGGTGGACGACGTGCTGCGTCCGCTAAAGAGCGGCAAGGAAGCGGCGGTGTACGTGGTGCGCTCGGGCGGTGAAGTGATCTGCGCCAAGGTCTACAAGGACATGGCGCACCGCAGTTTCCAGGCGCGCGTGCAGTACCAGGAGGGGCGCAAGGTGCGCGGCAGCCGGCAGGCGCGCGCCATCGGCAAGGCCAGCAAGTTCGGCAAGCGCGAACAGGAAACCGCGTGGAAAAACACCGAGGTGGACGCGCTCTACCAGCTGGTGGACGCCGGCGTGCGCGTGCCGCGCCCGCACGGCTACCACCACGGCGTGCTGCTGATGTCGCTGGTGACCGACGCCGAAGGCCACAGCGCGCCGCGCCTGGGCGAGGTGGAGCTGGACCACGCGCAGGCGCTGCGCTTCCACGACGAACTGATGCGCGACGTGGTGCGCATGCTGTGCATCGGCCTGATCCACGGCGACCTGTCGGAATACAACGTGCTGGTGGCGCCCGAGGGCCCTGTGATCATTGATTTCCCGCAGGTGGTGAGCGCGGCCGGCAACAACGCCGCGCGCACGATGCTGCTGCGTGACGTGCACAACCTGCGCGCCAGCCTGGGCCGCTTCGCCCCCGAGCTGATGGCCACGCATTTCGGCGAGGAAATGTGGCTGCTCTACGAGCGTGGCGAACTGCGCCCGGACAGCGTGCTGACCGGGCGCTTCACCTTCGACGAGGCCAGCGCCGACGTGGACGCGGTGATGATGTCCATCGAAGACGCGCGCCAGGAGAACATCATCCGCCAGCAGGGCCGCGAAGAGGCCAACGAGCGCGACTGATCCCTCAGGCCTCGTCGTCTTCCGGCAGCGCCGAGTCCCCGGGCAGGGGCGGGGCGGGGATGCGGCGCTTGTCGCCCAGCTTGCCCAGGGTCGTGTCGAGGGAGCGCTTGAGCTTCTGGGTGGCGCCTTCGATGGCCTGGTGCAGGCTGCCGGCCAGTTCGGTCACGGCGATCGGCTGGCGACCGGCGACGCGGGCCTCCATCAGCACGCGCTTGTCGTTGTCGCCCGCCTTCTGGCCATTGACGTCGCTCAGGTGGACCTCGACGCGGGTGACGTGGTCGGCAAATCGCCCCAGGGCGTCCTTCACCACGGTTTCGGTGTGGCGGAACAGGGCCTCGCGGCCTTCGACGCTGTCACCGGTGTTGATCTGGATCTGCATGGTCTCGCCTCGCTGGTTGGGATTGGGAGAGTGCGGTTCCATCCTAGCCCCGTCGGAATGAACGGTGGGGCCCCTGGCGCCGGGCCGGGGCTTGGAAAACCGGGCTGGCGCCACCAGCCGGGCCCGGCGGCGGGATCTGTGACCGGGTCGGTGGGCGCGCCGCGTGACATGGAATACATTGGGGAGGTGATCCTGCCCTCAGGGGGGGCGACGATGGACGGCGAGTCGGTGGGCAAAGCCCGCATCCTGGTGGTGGACGATTCCAAGCTGATGCGCAAGGCTGCCCACAAGATGCTCGGCGACGAGTTCGATGTGGTGACGGCCGACGACGGCGTCCAGGCATGGCAGACGCTGGGCGAGGACCGCAGCATCCAGGTGGTCTTCACCGACCTCAACATGCCCCATTCGGACGGCTACGACCTGCTTCGCCGGATGCGTGGCTCGGACGAGGGCAGCCTGTCCTCGATGCCGGTGATCGTGGTGACCGGCGCCGAGAACGACGAAGCGGCGCGCATGCGCGCGCTGGACCTGGGCGCGACCGATTTCATCACCAAGCCCTTCACCACCGTGGACCTGGTGGCGCGCGCCCGCGCCCACGCCAACAACCAGCGCATCACCCGCCGCCTGCACGCGCAGGCCACGGTGGACGCGCTGACCGGCCTGTCCAACCTGGGCGGCTTCGTCGAACGGCTGCAGCAGGACATCGCCTATGCGCGCCGGCACGGCGCGGAGCTGAGCGTGGCGCGCCTGGAGATCGTCGATTTCCGGCGCCTGTTCCTTTACCACGGGCGGCAGGTGGCCGACGCGCTGGTGCTGCAGGTGGCGCGGCTGCTTCGCGCCGGCATTCGCAAGGAAGACACCGGCGGCCGCGTCGGGCTGGGCGGCTTCGCGCTGTCCCTGCCGGCCGCCAGCGCCGCCGGCATTGACGCCGTGGTGGCCCGCCTGCGCGAGGACCTGCTGGCCCAGCCACCGGTGGATGAACAGGGCCTGCCGATTCCGGTGGTGATTGCCGCCGCCGTCATCGCCGCCGATCTGAACGACGCGACCACGGCAAAGTCGCTGCTGGCCCAGTGTGAAATGCGCCTGGCGGCCCCGCAGGTGGACATCGCCCAGGCCACCGCCGCCACGCTGGTGCGGGTGGACCGCGCGCCCGGGTCCGAGCCGGCGCAGGATGCCGTGCCGTCCGCGCCGTCCGTGCCCGACCAGGTCGTGGCCGCCGCCATCGCGCCGCCGGCGGTGCCTGAAGACTTGCCCACGGCCGATGCCGCCGCGCCACGGGCCGAAGCGCCCGCCGCCGTGGTGCTGCCGCCAGCCGCAGCCCCTGTTGCCGCCGCGCCGCCTGTTGCGCCAGCGCCTCCTGCCGCCGCCGCGCCTCCTGCCGCCGAACCGCTGCTGCTGGATCCGCTGCTGGAGCAACTGGCCGCCGGCCATTCCCGTGCCGTGATCGAAAAGCTGCCGCAGGTGATCGGCCGCCTGCTGCCGATCCTGCGCCTGCTGGGGCCCAACCAGCGCGCCCAGCTCATCCAGTTCCTGCAGCGCCTGGGCTAGCCTTCGACGGTTCGAGCGTGGCTATCATCCCGGCATCCCCGAGGAGACCCACGCCATGCCTTTCCGTTTCCTGCTTGCGGCGCTGATGCTGGTGGTTGCCGTGCCCACCCCGGCCACCGAACCCGGCCCGGCCGAACAGGCGGCGCCGGCGCCGCTGGCGCCGCGCGAACGCGTCGCCGTCGAGAACCGCATCCTGGTCGAGCGCCTGGACACCCTGCTGCCCAGGCTGATGAAGGAAACCGGCATTGACCTGTGGCTGGTGCTGTCGCGCGAATATGCCGAAGACCCGGTCTACTTCACCCTGGTGCCGCAGCCCAGCTTCGCCGCGCGCCGCACCACGCTGCTGGCTTTCCACCGCAAGCCCGACGGCAGCGTGGACCGGCTGGTGGTGAATCGTTACCCGCTGGGCGAGCCCTACCAGTCGGTGTGGTCCGGCGGCGACCTGGATGCGCAGTGGCGTGCGCTGGGCAAGCTGATCGCCGAACGCCGGCCCGGGCGCATCGGCATCAACGTGTCGCGCCAGTGGCCGATTGCCGATGGCCTGAGCAAGGCGCTGCACGACCGCCTGCTGGAGGTGCTGCCGGAGGGCTATGCCGACCGACTGGTGTCGGCGCAGGACCTGGTGGTGCGCTGGACCGAAACCCGCATTCCCGCCGAACACGGCGCCTACGCCCAGGCCGTGGCGGTGGCGCGCAGCGTGGTGGCCGACGCCTTCTCGTCGCGCGTGGTCACGCCAGGCGTCACCACCACCGACGACGTGGCCTGGTACATCCGCAGCCGCTATGAACAGCTGGGCCTGGCCGTGTGGTTCATGCCCGACGTCAACCTGCAGCGCGCGGGACTGGACTGCGACCGCGACGGCCCGTTCTGCGGAACGCAGGGCGTGATCGAGCCCGGCGACGTGCTGCACACCGACGTGGGCCTGTGCTACCTGAAGCTGTGCACCGACACCCAGGAAATGGGCTACGTGCTGCGCGAGGGCGAAACCGAGGTGCCCAAGGGCCTGCGCGACGCCATGGCGCAGGGCAATCGCTGGCAGGACCTGCTGCTGGCGCAGTTCAGGACCGGCCGCACCGGCAGTGACGTGCTGGCACGCACCCGGTCGGCCGCCGGAATGGCCGGCATCGTATCCAGCACCTACAGCCACCCCATCGGTTTCTTCGGCCACGCCGCGGGTCCCACCATCGGCATGTGGGACGACCAGAGCGGCCAGGCCGACGGCGGCCGTTGGCCGCTATACCCGGACACCGCCTACGCCATCGAAGGCAACATCAAGGCGCAGGTACCCGAATGGGGCGGGCAGTGGGTGCAGGTGAAGCTGGAGCAGAGCGCGCTGTTCGACGGCGAGCGCGTCCAGTACCTGGCCGGCAGGCAGACGGACTGGCACGTGGTGCGCTGAAGGCCCCGCGGCGGGCGGGGCGGAGGTTCAGGCGCTGACCGCGCCCCGCATCTTGTTCACGCCCATCACCACGGCCAGCACGGCGATGCCGACCAGCACGCCCACGCCGCCTTCGGCCAGCATGCCCACCGCGCTGCCCCAGCCGCCGGCCGGCGTCACCGCCACCACGGCGTGGTGCAGGAAGGGCACGGCGTGCACCAGGATGCCGCCGCCCACCAGGAACATCGCGGCGGTGCCGGCGATGGACAGGAATTTCATCAGCCACGGGGCGGCCACCAGGATGCCGCGGCCCAGGGCGCGCTTGGCGCGGCGCGTCGGCCGGTCGCCCTGCAGGCGGCTGAGGTAGAGCCCGGCGTCGTCGAGTTTGACGATGCCCGCCACCAGCCCGTACACGCCCACCGTCATGACGATGGCGATGGCGACCAGCACGGCGACCTGGCGGGTGAAATCGGCCGCGGCCACGGTGCCCAGGGTGATCACGATGATCTCGGCCGACAGGATGAAGTCGGTGCGCACGGCGCCCTTGATCTTGTCCTTCTCGCGGACCACCAGGTCCACGTTCTCGTCGGCCACGGCCTCCACGAGTTCGGCGTGGTGCTTGTGCTCTTCTTCCTCGCTGTGCAGGAACTTGTGCGCCAGCTTCTCCACGCCCTCGAAGCACAGGAAGGCGCCGCCGATCATCATCAGGCCCGTCACCAGCGGCACGCCGTAGCCGCGCGACACCAGCCAGGCTTCAAAGGCGCTGATGGCCAGCGCCGCCGGCACCAGGATGGTCTTGTTCACCGCCGAGCCCTTGGCCACCGCCCACACCACCGGCAGCTCGCGGTCGGGCTTCACGCCGCTGACCTGCTGGGCGTTGAGCGCCAGGTCGTCGCCCAGCACGCCGGCCGTCTTCTTGGTGGCCACCTTGGTCATCACCGACACGTCGTCGAGGATGGTGGCGATATCGTCTAGCAGGGCAAGCAGGCTGGAGGCCATGGGCAGCGGGGTTCCTGGTGTGAGCCGCGATTCTCGCATTCCACCTGCGCGCCGGGAACCGCGGCGCGGCGCCGACCGTCGGGTCAGCGGGTGGCGGTCTCGGTCTTCACGCGATTGCCGGGGAAGGGCGCCTCTCCCGTCCGGCGCAGCCAGTCGGCCAGGCCAGCGGGCTCGCCGGTGCGGCAGCGGCCGGGCGCGGTGCCCGACGGCGCGGGCCAGAACGCGGCGTTGATGTCGTGCTCGAGCTTGGTCCGGCGGGCAATACGCAGGTTCGCCACCGCGATCGATTCGCCCGGGCCCAGCACCACGCTGTCTTCGAGCTTGGTCACCCGCGATACGTCGCCCTTGAAGCCCACGCGCGGCCGGATGCAGTAGGCGTGGCGGGAGTGGTTGCGCACGACGGCAACGAAGGCGTCGCCCTCGGCGGCCACCGCCGCATCCACGTAGCCCCAGGCGAAATCGAAGTCCAGGCCCGCCGGCCCGCTGAGGGGGGCGCTCTCATACTGCCACTGGGACCACTGGCCCGCGGCGGCGCCCTGGCCCTGGCGCGTGAGTTCAGCGTCGAAGGTGTCGCGCGCCGAACGCTGGGCGGCGGCCGGGGTGGCGGCCAGGAGCAGGGCGGCCAGCAGCAGCCAGGCGAAGGAGGAAGGGGCTGAAGGGCTGGTCATGTCATGGCTCCCGGGCGGAACGCCAGACTGCCGCGTGCCGGCCGGCCGGACAAGGTGAAGTTGGCTGGACGGCCGCAGCGCGCCGACGCGCGCGAAACCGGCCCCCGGCGCGCTTGCCAGCCGTGGCGTCGCTGGCACCTAATGCCGGCTGGACTTCCAGGGAGAGGCGAACGTGGCCACGAGGCGATGGGCGGGCATGGTACTGGCGCTGCTGCTGGCCGCGCCGGTGGGTGCGGCGGTGAAGGACAGCAGCCCGGCGGGCTTCACCATCGAGAACGCCAGGGACGTGCCGGCCAGCGTGCAGGACACCTGGGACGCCCTGGTGGACGACGTGGGCCTGTGGTGGCCGGCCGACCACACGTGGTGGGGCGATGCGTCGAACCTGTCCATCAAGGCGCGCGCCGGCGGCTGTTTCTGCGAGCGCGCAGGTTCACGGCAGGCGCGGCACATGACGGTGGTCTTCGTGGATCCCGGGCGGACGCTACGGATGGTCGGTGGCCTCGGGCCGCTGCAGGGAATGGGCCTGGACGGCGCGCTGGAGTTCCGCCTGTCGGCCAACGAACAGGGCGGCACCCGGGTGACGATGTGGTACCGCGCCGGTGGCTACACGCCCGACGATTTGTCGAAGTTCGCGCCGGTGGTGGACAAGGTGATGGCCGCGCAGCTGGGTGGCCTGGCGACGCTGCTGGGCGCGCGGGCGGCGCCGGTGCTGGAGGAGCGCTGAGTCAGAAGCGTTCGGTCACCGGCAGGTAGCGCCACTGGCCGGGCGGCATCTTCGACAGCGGGATGCGGCCCAGGCGGATGCGCTTGATGGCGGTGGCCGTCAGCCCGACTTCCGCACACAGGTGCTGCAGCAGGCCCGGGCGCACGCCCTTGATGGCGAAGCGCAGCCTCTGTTCGCTCTGCCAGCTGACCTTGAACGGTGCCACGGGCCAGCCGTTGAACTGCGTGCCGTGGGTGAGGCGGTTCCAGCCGTAGGGCGCGAGTTCGCCTTCCACATCCACGATGAATTCCTGTTCGAGCTTGCCCGCGTCCTCGGTCAGGCGGCGGATCACGCGGCCGTCCTGGCTGAACACCAGCAGGCCGCTGGCCATCGGCTCGAGCGCCATGGCCGGTGCCTGGTGCGCGAAGTGGCGCTTGTGCACGCGCCACCCGGAGGGGTCTTCGGCCCAGCGGTTGGCCGGGGCCAGCAGGGCGAGCGCGGGCAGGGCGCCCTCGCCGGAGTCGTGCCCAGCGGGCTTGTGCAGCAGCATCGTGGCGGGCTCGGCGGCTTCCAGCCGGGCGGCCGGGTCGAGTTCGACCGTCTGGTCGCCGACCTTGAACTGCGGCTCCTCGACCACGACTCCATCCACTCGCACCCAGCCGCCCTGGATGTACTGCTCGGCCTCGCTGCGCGAGCAGCCGGCCAGTTCGGCCAGGCGTTTGGACAATCGGATGGGTTCGGACATGGAAGGGGCCAGGCGGGACAGGCCCCATTGTAGGCGCTGGGCACGCCGGGAGCGGACGCCGTGGCGGCGCCCGTCCGGGGAATTACTTGGCGGCCTTCTTGTTGGCCTTGTCGGCGCGCTTTTCCTTGAGCGTCTTTTCCGGCTTCTTCTTCTCGGTCTTCTTCTGGTTCAGGCCCTTGGCCATGGCGGACTCCTGGGTGGTCGCGGCCCGGCGCCAATGCCGGGTCCGGCGGCGTGAGCATGCATCGGCGGCGGTGGTTTTTCCAGCCCGGCAACCGGTCCACAATGACGGCATGAGGCCTCTTGTCATAGCCCTATGTGGCGTCTGCGGCCATCGCCCCGCTGCGGCGGGCATCGGCGCATGAGCCGCGACCCCATCGCCAGCCGCCTGCAGCTGCCGCCCGGACCTTGGGGCACCGTGCTGGAGGCGCTGTGTGCGCGTTTCCCGCGCATTGACCCGGCGCAATGGCTGGCCCGCTTCCAGTCCGGCCGCGTGCTGGACGCGTCGGGCGCACCTCTGGCCGCCGACGCCAGCTACCGCGTGGGCCTTGAGATCCAGTACTTCCGCGACGTACCGGACGAGGCGCCCATTCCCTTCGTGGAGGACGTGCTGCACGTGGACGAGCACCTGGTGGTGGCGGACAAACCGCCCTTCCTGCCGGTGACGCCGTCCGGCCCCTACCTTGAACACACGCTGCTGCGCCGGCTGGTGCGTCGCCTGGACAATCCGCACCTGGTGCCGCTGCACCGCATCGACCGCGCCACGTCCGGGCTGGTGCTGTTCTCGGCCCATCCCGACAGCCGCGCGGCCTACCAGGCGCTGTTCCGCGACCGCCGAATCCACAAGACCTACCTGGCGCTGGCCGCGCCGCTGCCGCAGGTCTCTTTGCCGCATGTGCGCCGCAGCCGCATCGCAGTGGGCGATCCGTTTTTCCGCATGGCCGAAGCGTCGGGCGAGCCCAACAGCGAAACGCACATCGCCCTGGACGCCGACCTGGGCGCGTGCTGGCGCTACCGGCTCACGCCGGTGACCGGACGCAAGCACCAGCTGCGCGTGCACATGGCGGCGCTGGGCGCACCGATCCTCAACGATGACCTGTACCCGGACCTGCGCCAGAACCCGGGCAATGATCCGTCGCGACCGCTGAAGCTGCTGGCGCACGCGCTGGCGTTCGACGACCCGCTGACCGGCCAGCCGCGCCGGTTCGAAAGCCGGCGCACGCTCTAGGCTGCGGCGCGCCGCCGCGGCAGCGTCAGGGCGATGCCGCCCAGCACCGCCAGCGAGCCCAGCGCCAGGCGCAGGCCGATGCTTTCATCCAGCAGCGCCCAGCCCGCCAGCGCGGTGATCACCGGCACGGCCAGCTGGCTGCTGCCCGCGGCCTGGGGCGAAAGCCCGCGCAGCGCTGCGTACCACACCGCGTATCCCAGCCCCGACGTGATGGCCCCGGACGCCACGGCGCAGGCGGCGCCCTCCGCGTCCACCCGCAGCCAGGGCAGGGCGGGCAGGCAGGCCAGCACGGCGAACGGCACCGCGCGGATGAAGTTGCCGGCGGTGGCCGCCGTGGGGTCGGCAACGCCGCGCCCGCGCAGGCTGTAGACGCCCCAGGCCACGCCGGCCGCCAGCATCAGCGCGGCCGGCAGGGCCGGCGGTGCGCTGAGGCCGGGCAGCAGCAGGCCCACCAGTCCCGCCAGCGCCAGCGCCAGGCCCGCGGCCTGCAGCGCGGTCCAGCGCGTGCCGCGTGCCAGGCCCACGCCCAGCATCGTGGCCTGCACCGCCCCGAACAGCAGCAGCGCGCCGGTGCCGGCCGCCAGCCCCACGTAGGCCCAGGAAAAACACGCCGCGTAGGCGAACAGCGCCAGCGCCGACACCGTGTCGCCGCCGCGACGCCAGGACTGCCCGGGCCGATGCGCCAGCAGCGCCAGCACCACCGCGCCCGACAGCAGGCGCAGCGCGGTGAAACTGGCGGGGTCGGTATCGGTGTCGTCCAGCGCGCGCCGGCACAGCAGCGAATTCCCGGCGAAAGCCAGCAGCGCCAGCACCGTCAGGGCGAGCGTGCGCGGGCGCGAAAGGCGGGCAGGGTCCAAGGGCGGTGGCCGGGGTCCGGGGCGGCCATTATCGCCATGGCGACGCCCGCGAAGGTGAGCCGCGGCGCCGGCGCGGCTATCATGCCCGCATGGCCAAGCTCCTCCTGAACCTGCGCAACGTGCCCGACGACGAGGCGGACGAAATCCGCGACCTGTTGGTCCAGCACGCCATCGACGTCTACGAGACCAAGCCCAGCCTGTGGGGCGTGTCGGCCGGCGGCATCTGGCTGGCCGACGCGGCCCAGCTGGACCAGGCCCGGCAGCTGCTCGGCCAGTACCAGCAGCAGCGCGCGCAGGCGGCACGCGCCGAGCGCGAGGCCGCGGTCCGCGAAGGCCGCGCGCCCAGCACCTGGTCCAACCTGCGCGACAACCCCCGGCAGGCCGTGGTCGCCGTGGTGGGCATTGCCCTGATGCTGGCGATCGTGACGCTGCCATACCTGCTTTTCAGCCGCTGAGCGGCGGCCGCCTGGTGACCGCGACGCGCCGCCCGCTGTTCTTCCTGCTGCCCCGGGGCCTGCGCGCCGCGCTGGCCGCGGTGCTGGTGGGCGCCAGCACGCTGCTGCACGTGCCGGTGCTGCTGGTGGTGGCCATCGCCAAGGCGCTGCTGCCCGTGCCGTCGCTGCGGCCGTGGCTGGACCGCGCGCTGATGGCGATTGCCGAAAGCTGGATTGGCGTGAACAGCCGCCTGATCGACGCCTTCACCCACAGCCGCTTCGTGGTGGAGGGCCTGGAGTCGCTGCGCTACGGCGGCCACTACCTGGTGCTGGCCAACCACCAGAGCTGGGTGGACATCCCGGTGCTGCAGAAGGTGTTCAACCGGCGCATCCCGCTGCTGCGCTTCTTCCTCAAGAGCCAGCTGTTCTGGGTGCCGCTGCTGGGCCTGGCCTGGTGGGCGCTGGATTTCCCCTTCATGAAGCGCTACTCGAAGGATGTGTTGGCGCGACGCCCGGAGCTGGCCGGCCGCGACCTGGCCGTGACGCGCGAGGCCTGCGAGAAATTCCGGCACATCCCGGTGTCGGTGATGAACTTCGTGGAAGGCACGCGCTTCACGCCCGGCAAGCATGCGCAGCAGGGCGCGCCGTTCCGGCACCTGCTCAAGCCCAAGGCGGGCGGCGTGGCGTTCGTGGTGGGCGCGATGGGCGATGCCATCGAATCCGTGCTCGACGTCACCGTGAGCTACGACATCGGCAAGCCCAGCCTGGGCGACCTTTTCGCCGACCGCATCGGCCAGGTGCGCGTGCACGTGCGCGAGCGTGCCATCCCCGAAGGATTCGCCGG
>Ga0209174_10000210_pt1 | contig 45006 bp, 26 predicted proteins | sample JI91814BDNA_FD_187505 | JGI IMG/M metagenome (GOLD analysis project Ga0209174, IMG submission 187505) | Wastewater effluent complex algal communities from Wisconsin, to seasonally profile nutrient transformation and Carbon sequestration -... | ecosystem: Engineered > WWTP > Effluent > Algae...
TTCCACTTGAAATTGTGGAATGTCGTTTGGACTTGCAATAAACGCTTCGCTAGCTGCCGCTTCTTGGCTTGGAACTGTTTGGTTTTGAGCCAAGTAGCTCGCCAATGTACGGCGACCTGTGTGTGAAGCTGCTGCGTTTACAGTTTCCGCTGGTTCGTGGTTGTTGGCAGCGGTCATGTGAGGATAAGGAGGTAAACGATGGCCACCATGACGAGATTGCATCGCTCCAGATGAGCTTTCGGTTCGAACGACTTCTGCCTGGCTCTGTGTGTTAGCTGTCGAAGTTGGACTCTGGTGCACATGCTCGGCAGCTTCACCCATGCGTTGATGGCGAGTGTGTAAATTGCCAGCTGCATCCACTCGATACCATCGACCGGTTTCGGTCGGGGCTTCTTCAGGTGTGGGTGCCATAGCCGGAGCGTTGGGCGCCGTATTCGCTTGAGCGGTTGGATAGGCTGGCTGTGCTGTTTGGGGAAGTGCTGACGCATTCGGAACAGCTTGGCGCGCTGTGATGTCCGCACCAGCTGCATTCGGGGCTGAATTGGCAGCGGCTCGGCGGTCTTTGTTGTATGCTCGGATAAAGGCTTGATCGAGTGTGCTCATATCCGTTCCAATCCTATCTGCAGTCGATTGTTGCAAGCGTGTCTAAGTACGGTGTGAATAAATACGGTGTGAATAAATACGGTGCGATGAATGAGCGATGAATTTGCCTAGCTAGGAAAGTTATCGCATGGTTCCCGTGGAGTAGCCGTTGGGGGCACTGATATTGGGATAGTTCATCGGTTGTGTATTGGGTTGACTCATGGCTGGATTAGGGATCATGGAACCGCTGGGGGCTGCAATGTTCGGGGCACCCGAACTTGCCGCAGGTTGACGGTTGACGATTCCATAAGGATTGTTGGCCACAGGAGTTCGCATTTGTCCTGCTGTGTTGCTCCAACCCGACTGCGTTGCGGAAACACTTGGTGCTGTTGTGGCAGGTTGCCCATATCCAAGTTGACGAGCATAGTTCGGATCCATTTGTAATCCGCCGGTACTTGGAGCTGCGTTTGTAACGGGAGCTTGGGAAGCGCCGCTCATGGTTTGATTAAATGCAGGTTGAACGGAACCTGGTGCTGGCAAGGTCCACGAATTTTGGGTGCCTGTGTTTGGATTGTAGGTCCAACTTCGGGTGCCGATCGCTTGAGATGGGACATTGGTGGCCGAACCTGCAGAGTAGTTCATGGCTCCCGTATTCGCGCCACTCATATTTACCGAACCATTGTTCATGTAGGAATTGGCTGGTTGTTGTGTCGATCCGACGATGTTGGGTTGAGTCGGAGTGGGCTGGTATGGTTGCTGCCCTGGATATTGTTGATTCTGATATTGTTGATTGGAATAGGGTTGGCCTTGGTACTGTGGATTCGAGTACTGTGGGCTCGAGTACTGTGGGCTCGAATATTGTGGGCTCAGTTGAGTTGGAGCAACATTGTTGGGCACCATATTCCCAGGCATACCGTTGTAGGTTGTCGTATTGGGGTTGGTGGCAGTGGGTTGCACAGCGCCGGGTTGGGTGGCAGTGGCAGGAGCTCCACTTCCGGAAGAGCCTGGATAATATTGATTGCTAACCACTCGGGTGTTGGCCATGGCTTGTCGTCGCATTTCCAAGATGCTTTCGAGGTCTTCGTTAGGCAAAGCCGTTTCAAGATAAGTAGGACGCGCCGCTACTTTGGTTTCAGGTGTTGCCGTGGTTTCAGGCGCAGTTGCAACTGGAGTTGGTTCGGCTGGAAGTAGGTCAGGAGCAGTCACGGTAGGGCTGCCGCTCAACTTCAAACCGCCCGATGATTCAGCGGTTGCTGATTGTTGATTGTTGGCAGGTGTGGGAGTCTCGGTTTCTTCAACAGGCCATGACAAGTTAGGTGCGTTGGAGCCTGCATCTGACGTGTTGGCCGGAACAGTCGCTTCAAAATTCTCGCCTTGAGGTTTGCCAATCTGAGTTGAAGCGGAAATCGCGGGAGTTCCATTCGAAGTGTTCGTGTTAGCAAACTCTTGCGCTAAGCGTGAAGCTGAACCTTGGGATGCGGCAGCTCCTGGACTCGGTTGAGAAGAGCTTACAAAGCCAGAAGTATCCGCAACCAAAGCTGGATTGGAGCCATCGCTCTGACTTGCCAAGCTAGCCGAGGTTTGGGTATTCGGGCCCAAGGTAAACGATGGTACTTTGGATTTGTTTGTCTCAGTGAGTGCGCTGCCTGATTCTGGTAACAGTGATGGACTGAGCGATGCGGAAGCCGTTGGAGCTGCAGTTGTTGAAGCTGCAGTTGTTGTTGAAGATGGGGTCGCGCTACTGTTGTCTGTCACAACCGGTTTGGATTCCAAAGCATCGGCAGGCTTTAGAGCTGCTGTGGATTCACCAGTGGTTTTGGCTGGTGATGTTGCTGCTTTATTTTCGGTGGCAATGGGGCGCTGCGTGTTGCGTGATTGATCTGGATCACGGATCGCCATGATTCCAGCCGTTACCAATGCCAAGATGAGCAACATCAAGATGATGCCACTGGACCAGTGTTCCCACCATGATCGCGAATCGTTTTCAGCGGATTCGGGAATCGGGCGAACGACTGGAGTGGATCGTGCTGAGGCTGGTGTCTCTAACGTTGCGGATTGAGACGAAAAGCTTGGCCGAGTTCCAGGTGTTGTGCTGAATGGAGTTGTTCCAAAGGGTGTAGCTGATAATGCGGAACCTGCTAAGGTACCGGCGACGGCTACACTATTGGCTACTGTTCCAGCCACAGCTCCCGTCACGGCGCCAGCCACATGATTGAAAATGTTTTGTCCAGCTTCAGTGGAGTCAGCCGGTGTATTTGGCGTAGGTATGTTGGTAGTCGGCGCGGCCTGCGGTGCAATCACGCCCGAGTTCGGGGCAATTGCGGCAGCCAAGGATTCCGACTCCTGTTCCACTTCCACTTCGGGCAAGCGAAAAAGTACGGGTGGATAGTCGCTGCTCTCCAGCGGGATATGCGGACCACCTGTCGAAGGTGATCGCCGTCCGGCAAGTCGACGTAAATTCGAGGTTGTTCCTTGCTGAGCCATCCGTGGCATCGCTCTGTACTCCCTACTGTGGAGGTGGCAGCTCTATTAACCCTACCTGCGGGGGTAGTTGCACACCCGAGGCGCGGAAATCTAATGACAGTTAGCTGAATAATCGTCACAATCGTTACAGTTCTTCAGCCAAATTCCAAAACAGGCAGAACGCGCAAACTCTGCCGCCGGTCGTTATGTAGATAATCCTCCCGGAACAGAGCAATATCTGATTGCCGGTTTTCGGTCATTCTGGGAAGATATTGATTCGTTTTCCGCAGCGACTTTGCGAGGGATCACTCTTAAGAGTCGGTGTGTGTAAATTTGTGTCCTGGACGCGTGTTTTAGTGTAATCGTGAGAGTGTAATGTTGAAGCGATCTCGGCCGACATCCAATTTGGAAGAACTTTGCCGCCAACGGATCATGATCCTCGATGGAGCGATGGGGACCATGGTTCAGCAATTGAAATTGGATGAAGAGGCGATTCGAGGAAAACGTTTTGCACAGCACCCCAAGGATCTTAAGAACTTTACCGATATTCTCTGTTTGACCCATCCTGAAAAGGTTACCGAGATTCACCGCAAGTATCTCGACTCTGGGGCAGACATCGTCGAGACCAATACCTTCGGTGCAAGTCCGATCGGGATGGTTGAGTTTGATCTCCCGCTCGAATTGGTCCATGAGATTAATGTGGCCGCGGTCCAATGTGCGCGTCGGGCCACGGAAGAATTCACGCGAGCTAATCCGAACAAGCCGCGATTCGTAGCAGGCAGTATTGGTCCGACCACAAAACAAACGGCGATCTCAACCAATCCTGAAGATCCCGCTTATCGCGGTGTGACCTATCATGAAATGGTAGATTCGTATTACGCGCAAGTGAAGTCGCTGGTTGAAGGTGGCGTCGATGTGTTGCTACCCGAAACGGTGATCGACACGTTGAATCTCAAAGCGTGCTTGTTCGCGATCAGCAAATATTTCGAAGATTCCGGTCGCTATGTTCCCGTGATGGTGAGCGGCACGTTTACCGATGCGGGGGTTACGTTTGTCAGTAGCCAAAGTGTCGAAGCGTTTTGGAATGCGATCTCTCATTTCCCCGTAATGAGTGTGGGAATGAATTGCGCGTTGGGGCCAGAAAAGATGCGGCCTTTCATCAAAGAATTGGCAGGCATTGCCACTTGTCCGATCAGTTGTTATCCCAACGCTGGTTTGCCCAACGAAATGGGTGCCTACGATTTAGGTCCCAGTGCGATGGCAGATTTGGTCGGTGAATTCGCCGAACAGGGTTGGTTGAATATCATTGGCGGTTGCTGCGGAACAACTCCCGCTCATATCAACGCCATCGCCAACCGCGTGGCGCGTATGACGCCCCATCGTGAGCCTGAGGTTCCGATCTTCACTCGCCTCAGTGGTACACAACCGCTGACCATGCGCCCCGAAACAACGTTCATCAATATTGGTGAGCGTACCAACGTGACAGGCTCGAAGGCTTTCGCGCGTTTGATTCGCAACGACCAATTCGAAGAAGCGGTCGAAGTCGCTCGGCAACAGGTCCAAAACGGTGCACAGGTGATCGACATCAATATGGATGACGCCCTGTTAGATGGAGTGGAGGCGATGACTCGTTTCCTCCGCTTGATTGCTGGTGAACGCGATATCAGCAGCGTTCCCGTGATGATCGATTCGAGCAAATGGGAAGTTCTCGAAGCGGGCTTGCAGAATACCCAAGGTAAATCGATCGTTAACTCCATCAGCTTAAAAGATGGTGAAGAAACGTTTTTGGAACGAGCGGCCTTGATACGTCGTTATGGAGCTGCGGTTGTGGTGATGGCCTTTGATGAAAAAGGCCAAGCGACAGAGACCGATGAAAAGGTTCGCATTTGCAAACGAGCTTACGATATTCTGATTAACAAAGCCGGGTTTGCTCCTGAAGACATCATCTTTGATCCGAACATTCTTACCGTCGCAACAGGTATCGAAGAACACAACAATTACGCGATTAACTTTATTGAAGCGACACGCCAAATCAAGAAAGTTTGCCCAGGTGCCAAGGTATCAGGGGGCGTTAGCAATATCAGTTTCAGCTTCCGCGGAAACGAATTGGTCCGTGAAGCAATGCACTCGGCGTTTCTGTACCATGCGATCGCAGCCGGTATGGATATGGGGATTGTGAACGCTGGTCAATTAGCGGTCTACGAGGATATTCCGAAAGAGTTACTGCAGGCTGTTGAAGATGTCCTTTTCAATCGTCGCCCTGATGCCACAGAACGCTTGTTGACGTTAGCGGAAACCGTTAAAGGAAGCGGTCAGAAAGCCAGTGGTGAAGATCTTACTTGGCGCGAAGCTCCTGTGAAGGAACGATTGAAGCAAGCACTTGTAAAGGGTATCGACAAGTATATTGAAATCGACGTAGAAGAAGCCCGCAAATCGGTCACACGTTGCTTGGATGTGATCGAAGGTCCGCTCATGGATGGCATGAGCGTAGTTGGCGATCTCTTCGGTGCAGGGAAGATGTTCCTGCCTCAAGTGGTGAAATCGGCTCGCGTGATGAAAAAGGCGGTCGGTTACTTGATGCCCTACATGGAAGAAGAGAAAAAGAACGCAGGCCTAGAAAAACAATCGGGACGTGGCAAAGTCTTAATGGCCACGGTGAAAGGTGACGTTCACGATATCGGCAAGAATATTGTCGGCGTGGTGTTGGCCTGCAACAACTATGAAGTCATCGACATGGGTGTGATGGTTTCGTGCGAAAAGATTCTTGAACTCGCTAAACGCGAAGGTGTAGATGTGATCGGGCTTTCCGGTTTGATTACTCCAAGCCTCGATGAAATGGTTCAAGTGGCACGCGAAATGGAACGGGCCGAAATGACCATTCCTCTGATGATTGGTGGTGCGACTACATCAGCCAAGCATACGGCCGTCAAGATTGCACCCCATTACAAGCACCCTGTCGTCCACGTACTCGACGCTTCCCGAAGTGTTGGAGTTGTGGAAAAACTCTGCAATCCTGAGCAACGCGCCAATTTTGCTTTGGAGAATAAGGCTCTCCAAAAAGATCTGGTCGAAAGCTACGAAGCTCGACAAGTAAAGTTGGTGCCGTATGCCGAAGCGAAGGCGAAAAAGTTCCAAACCGATTGGAGCAGCATCGATATACCGAAGCCCGCGTTTCAAGGTGTACGTGTGTTGAATGAAGTCAAAATTGCCGACCTCATTCCTTACATCGATTGGTCCCCGTTCTTCATGGCCTGGGAATTGAAGGGTAAGTATCCCAAGATTTTCGATGATCCTATTGTGGGGAATGAAGCCAAAGAGTTGTTTGATAACGCGCAGAAGTTGCTGGCCCAAATCGAAAAAGATGGCTCGATTCAAGTAAAAGCCGCTTATGGTTTTTGGCCTGCAGCTAGCGACGGAGATGAGGTTGTCGTTTACGCGGATGCTGAACGTAAAAAGGTTGCCCAGCGTTTGCAGTTCTTAAGACAACAATGGGAACGCAAAGGTCAAAACGATTTCCGCAGCTTGGCAGACTACATCGCGCCAGTAGGTTCAGGCCGGGAAGACCATATCGGTGCCTTTATTGTTACGGCGGGTATCGGTGCAGACGAACTTGCCGCCAAATATGAAAAGCAACACGACGACTACAACTCGATCCTCGTGAAGAGTGTGGCGGATCGATTGGCTGAAGCGTTTGCTGAAATGTTGCACGCTCGAGCTCGCGTCGATTGGGGCTTTGGTGCCAGCGAAGGTTTGAGCAATGATCAGTTAATCGATGAGCAATATCGAGGTATTCGGCCCGCTCCAGGTTACCCAGCTTGTCCTGATCATACGGAAAAGGGAAAGCTGTTCGAGATGCTCAATGGGACAGCCAATACCGGTGTTTCATTAACAGAGTCGTTTGCGATGTGGCCCGCAGCCAGCGTAAGCGGCTGGTACTTTGCCCATCCTGAAGCTAGGTACTTTGCCGTCGATCGCTTAACCCACGACCAAGTCGAGGATTATGCTCGCCGCAAAGGGATGTCGTTGTCCACTATCGAACGCTGGTTGGCGCCCAATCTCGGCTACGATCCATAAATGACTAATCAAATGCTACCTATTCCCTCAAAGTTCGCACTTGTGGGGGATTAGGTAGGTCAGGTGTTCCCGGCAACTTATGGGGCGATAGCATCGAAATCGTTATCAACCCTTGTTTGATCGCTTTAATCCCGTTAGCCTATCGGCTTCCCTGTTTGCCATGCCTACCAAAGTTGGCTATAAAACCGAGACGATCTGAGACAGAAGATCTAATATACAGAAGATCTAAGACAAAGAAGATCTAAGACAAAGATGAAAACAACGAACGACTATTCCAAAGTTATCGCGGTCTTGTTTTTGGTACTCGCCGTTGCGTTGCGCTTTGTGCCGCATCCAGTCAACTTTGCACCGATTGGGGCGCTTGGGCTTTTCGCAGGTTGTTATCTGCGGGGGCGAGGTTTGTGGTTGATTCCAGTTGGTGCGATGGTTGTCAGCGATTGGATCGGGCAATTGCTCAACTTGCCCGGCTCCGGTTTTTACAGCAACATTAGTCTAGCGTTTGTTTACGGTGGTTTCGCACTCGGAACTTTGCTTGGCATGTTGATGCGTGACCGTGTCGGTCCCTTCTCAGTATTCTCTGCAGCAATTTTGAACGCCACCATCTTCTTTATTGTGAGTAACTTTGGTGTTTGGTTGTCCAAGCTCAATGGCTATGAGATGAGTCTGCGTGGCTTGGCTGAATGTTACTACATGGGCATCCCATTCTTTGGTAACTCGGTTGCAGGTGATGTTTTCTACGCCAGCCTATTTTTTGGTCTCTACCAGGCTGTGATTTCTTTCTTGCCAGCCCGAGCAACTGAGTCAGAAGAAGCGTAATCGCTCCTCACTCTTTGGCTAATCGTTAAAGCTTACCTATGCGGCGTGGTAGACCTTGCCGGTACTTCCGCGCGTGAGGTTCGTTTCGATCATTTCGTGCGAGCTTGTTGTAGCGAGTGTTCGACTTTCAACGTTTCTGCCGCCGATAGCTAGTATGACGATAGCAACTGTTATTTTCGTGGTAACGGATGCTACCGCCATGTTGGTGGGGTGTGGAGGAAATGCTGATGAGATGTCTTGGCCTAAGCAAGAAACTAATGATCACGCTTTGTATGGGGTTGGCAGCGTTGCCAGGCTGTACATCGCAGAAGTTCAACTTTGCCGCGAAGCCATCTGCGTCGTATTACCAGAGTTTCGCGACCAGGACCGAATATCCAGATGTGAATAGCCATTTGGATCCTCAAGTCGCTGGTGTGCACGTACCGCACGCTTTTGAAAACCCATCCGAACTCCCAACTTGGGAACTGTCATTGCCTGAAGTGATTCAATTGGCGATGACCAATAGTACTATTTTGCGTTCAACAGGTGCCAGCGTTGTTCAAGCACCGAACGCAATGAACACCACCTACAATCCAGCGATTGTCGAATCCAATCCACAAGCGGGTGTCGAAGCGGCTCTTTCAGCTTTCGATGCTCAAATGTCGACGCAGTTATTCTGGCAGAAAAACAACCGACCTAACAATAACATCTTCTTCTTCGTTCCCACGGTGTTCGCTGAAACCAGTGGTAACTTTGCTCTCGAATTGAGTAAACGCTCCGCGACTGGTGCACGGTTTGCTTTGCGACATAACGTGGTGTATTCCAATCCCAACACGCCTGGTCGCTTATTTCAAAGCGACTTCACCGGTTGGTTCGAAATGGAATGGCGTCAACCGTTGATGCAAGGTTCGGGGATCACTTACAACCAAATTGCTGGTCCCAACTCAGGCATCGGGCAATACAATGGTGTGCTCTTAGCTCGTATCAACACAGATATCGCGCTGCATGATTTTGAGAACAGCGTGATTCAATTGGTAAACGATGTGGAAGGGGCTTACTGGGATCTCTACTTCGCGTTCCGAAACTTGGAAGCTCAAGTTTCCGCTCGCGAAAGTTTGCTCAAAACATGGCAGTTGACCAAAGCCAAAGCAGATGTTGGTTTGCGAGGTGGTGAGAAGGATGCCGAAGCTCAAGCTCGAGCTCAGTTCTTTACCTTTGATGCCTCAGTACAAAATGCACAAGCAGGTCCTAACGGGATCTATTCGGCTGAACAGCGTTTGCGATATTTGTTGGGACTTCCAGCGGGTGACGGTCGCCTCATCAAGCCAACCAGCCGGCCCATTCAAGCTCAAATCGTTTACGATTGGAACAGTGCCATTGGCGATGCTTTGACTCAACGTGTCGAAGTTCGTCGTCAAAAGTGGAGTATCAAGCGTCGCGAGCTCGAACTCATCGCGGCACGCCAGAATCGTCGTCCTCGCTTGGATGCTTTGACACAATATCGCTGGCGAGGTTTGGGCGACCACCTCATCGGGTCAGAAAATCCAAACTTCGAGTTTGAAAGTCTCTATCAAAACATTACCGCCGGCCAGTACCAAGAATGGCAAGCTGGCTTGGAGTTGTCGTATCCTGTCGGGTTCCGCCAAGCAAGTGTGGCGGTACGCAATGCTCAGTGGAACTTGGTGCGAGAACAAGCACTGTTGAAAGAGCAGGAGTTGCGAATTTCGCACGATTTGAGCACCTCGGCTCGTGAAATCGCTCGTAACTATGAGATTGCTCGCACCAATATCAATCGCGTTTTCGCCAACGAAGAGAAAGTACAAGTTCTAACGGAACGTTTCGAGGCTGGGACGATCAACATCAACATTCTGCTGTTGGCTCAGCAAGACTTAGTCGCCAGCCAGACTGATTTCTATCGATCGTTGATCGATTACAACTTGGCGGTTCGCAACTTCCATCGCGAGAAGGGATCGTTGCTCGCTTACAACCAAATCAGTTTGGCCGAGTCGGCTTGGCCAAACGGTGCTTACAACGATGCTTATGAACGCGGACAATGGTTCCAACCTCGCAAGCAGCCAGAGAAGACTACCCAATTACAACCTGTAAGCAATGGAGCTTACGATCCTTCTCAAATCGGTGCCACGCCTTTTGAACTACCAGCAACCAATGGTGGTACAAACGACGCCGCACCTGAACAAAACACCCCCGCAGGCTGATTGATCTTGCCGTGAAAACGGCAGGATCGCAGCTGCGACCACCAACACTCCTATTCTAATTCGCCTACAATGTGTCCAGCAGGAGTCTTTCTGTCGGAAGCATTAAGGAGAACGCAATGAGGGGGTGTTGGTGGTTTTTTCTTTTTGTGTGCAGTGTTTCTGCCCACTTACTGCAAGCCCGATTGCTGCAAGCCCAATCCTCAGAATCGCAGTCTGCTACCAACGAAACTAAGCCTGCAGCGACGGCAATGTCGGCGGCCTTTAAGGTGCCGACAGGCTTCGAAGTGCAGCAATTCGCCACGGATGCACAAGCGACCAATGTCATCAACATGACCGTGGATTCTAAGGGGCGGGTCATTGCTGCTGGTCCAGGGTATCTTCGTGCGCTCGTCGATGAAAATGGGGATGGCACGGCCGATCGAAGTCAAGTCATCGCTAACTTTCCAAAAGATGGGGCTCAGGGGCTCGCTGTCGATGGCGATAACCTGTTGGTTGTAGGCGATGGTGGAGTTTGGGTTTGGGAAGGTTTGTTATCCGCAAAGGGTAGTACAAAGGCGGCCAGGCAAGTTTTAAGATTGCCCACGGGTTCGGAGCATGGAACACACAGCCTTCAATTAGGTCCCGATCATCACTGGTACGTCATCGCCGGAAATTATGCTGTCGGTATCAACGCGCTGGCTGAAGCAAGTGGAAGACGCTCTGCGAGAGCGGGTACCATATGGCGGATGGAAAGAAACTTCGGCAAAAAACAACTGTGGTCGGAGGGGATTCGCAACGCCTACGATTTCTCGTTTACCGCCACAGGTGCCATCGTCACCTACGATAGCGATGACGAGCGCGATAGCGGTTTGCCTTTCTATAGACCTTGCCGTATTTATCAACTGAACCTCGATAGCGATGCAGGTTGGGTGAGCAAAGGTTGGAAAGACAATGATTCGTACACCACGATGCCCATTGTCTTGGGTGAAACTGGTCGAGCTTCTCCTACAGGCGTAACCTGCTGTCTGCATCCAGCTTGGCCCGCTTCGTATTACGGCAGCCTTATTTTGGCCGATTGGACCTTCGGCAGAATTTGGTGTTTGAAGCTGTTGCCCAACGGACAATGGGAAAAAGAATTGCTAATGGAATCGACTGGCTCACTCGGATTTGCTCCCACCGATTTAGCCTTCACACCCGATGGACGACTCTTGGTTTGCTCCGGAGGACGTGGGACTCAAGGGGCGATTTTTTCATTGAAATGGGGTGGTGAGTCGACCTCTTTGCCTGATGATCCCGTGGAAAAACTTCTCGCCGCGCCGCAGCCGTATGATGGTTGGTCGCAAGCGATTTGGCACAAAGAGTTGCGACGCATCGGTGGCAAAGCTGTTGTGGAATGGTTAACAGCCCAAGTTGAAAAAGAGACCGAGCCGTCGTTCGCGCGTCGTGTGCAAATGCAGCGAGCCGTCGAGTGTTTGTTGCTGGACGATACGCCAACTCCAGCCACACTCATTCAAAAAATGTTGGAAAGCGGAAACGCTGATTTGGTGCGGTCCGCTTGGTGGTTTCTGGGGCATCGCTCCAAGCCGATCGAAAAAGCAGAAGCCGCGATTTGGGATATCGGTATTAAACGCGGGCTATGGAGTCAAACCCAGGAATTTAATTCCGAGGTCGTTCAGGTGATGCTCGAGTCGATAGCTCTTCGTTCTGCCGAATTGCGGCGATACCAATTCTCGCAACCGTTGAGTATTCGCACGGATGACTCAAGCAAATTATCTTCCGCGCATTGGCAGTTGTTGTTATCGCTCAGCTATCGATTTCAAGGTGGGCCCGTTCCGATGGTGAAATGGGAAGATTGGCCTGGGGGAACCGAATTACTGCGGCAGACAGCACAAGCCATTTACGCTCCACCTAGCAAGCGGTCCAACGTGCAAGCTCTTGACTTGTTAGAACGCCAGTTATCGCAATGGAACGCGGAAAAGCGAACGGCGGAACAGTTGCCGATTGAGTTGTTCATTGTGGCCGTTCAAAAGTTCTTGGGTGATTGGCGATACAGCGTTCCTTTGCAAAAAGATCCTCCCGATTCCACCATTCTCGATGGTTATCGGTCTCTCGCCATCAATGAAGTGCCACAAAAGTTACGCGACTCATTGGCTCTCAAGCTCGTGCAGTGGAGCGGTCAGCCTTCCATCGAATCGCGAAGTGACGTCAAGCAAGATCTATGGCGAACGATCGCCATGTTGCAGTCCGCTTCGCCGCAAGTCTTAAATGATTGTCTGGCTCAGTTTGCAAGTAGCACTCAACCGAGCGATAAGCTGCATTACCTTTTGGTTGCTTCACAATGTGTCGCAGCGCGTTCACCACAGCAGACAACAGAAACGGCACAAGCGATGCAGAGTCTCGTAAGAGAAGTTGTAGCCCAAAATGTTTCGACCGATCGCAATTGGCCATCGCGTATGCAAGAGATTGTGAATCTATTAAAGAAACGCGATCCGAAACTCATTCCTACCTTATTGTCGCAAGCAGAATTTGGCCTTCCCGTCGATTGGGTATGGGGGCAAGCGACCGGAGAATATTCGGGACAAGCTCGTGAGAAAATGCTGGCCAAGATGGAACAGTGGGACGATCGTGATTTATCCATGGATGTCCTGCGATACATGGAGCCAGTGGCCAAAGACCCAAGGTTACTCAAGCGAATCCGACGCATCGAAGGACGCGGCGATTTGGAATATTGGATTATTCAGCAACTGTCGACCTCCCCTGCCCCGCAAGATTATACGCGGTTTGTGCGTGGGCTCACTTCGCGTGATAGCGCTCTGGCTCTGCAGGCTTGGCAAGGATTGAAGCGATTGAAAATGGAGTCGCCGAAAGACGAACTCGTTCCCCTTTTGGATTTTCGTTTGCGAATGCCTTTGCCCAATACATCCCGCACTGATTTATCGGAAGTTGAGCAGCGTGTTCGGGCTGTGTTTCAATCGCTTAAGATCAGTATTCCAAACGGAGCGGTTAACCAGTGGCCCTTGGAACGCTTGATAGGCGAGGCTCTGGACGCTGAAGCTGCCAAGAAATGGAAAGAGTCGAAGAAGGCAATTCAGTGGGAGCCACGCTTAGCGGAAGCGGAGAAGTTGGGTGGTGATCTCAAGCGTGGGGAAGAGCTCTATCGACAATTGCGCTGCGCGGCTTGCCATCAAGGGGATAGTGCACTTGGACCTGCATTAACTGGAGTGACCAAAAGATTCTCGCGGGACGATTTGTTTCGCGCTATCTATGATCCCAATCGCGACATACCTGATCGCTATCGATCGGTGACTATCTTAACAACCGATGGTGAAGTGTTGACGGGTATCCCCGTTTATGATTCGGTCGATGGTGTTATTTTGGCGACGGTGTCGGGCGAAAGCGTGCGGGTCAAGAAAGAAGATATTGAACAACGTCGACCAGCCGAGCAATCCTTGATGCCTGTCGGCTTGATCGACGCTTTGACGCCACAGCAACTGGCTGATCTACAAGAGTTTATCAGTCGCTTGTAAAGCTTAGGCTCGTTGCGGTTTGAGGAGTTATGCAGGCGGTAGCATTTGCATGCGGCGCCACGCGCTGATTTGTCCGCTGTGTGACATCACATGTCCGCCGAGATAAAAGCCGATGAGCGAACCGAGGGTTGGAAGTAAATGTTTCATCGGTGAATCGACGGGGTTGTCCATACTCAACAGAGAATCATCTGCCTGTTTGAGGCTTTCTAAGGCCACTTGATAGGAGCGTTCGAAGTAGGCTAAGAGTTCGTCTTTGCTCGGATAGATCTTTCCTTCGCGATCATCCACACACTTCGCATCTTTGGAAAAAAGCTTTTGATAGGACTCGGGAGGAGTGATGTGTTCCGATGGTACTTTCAAGAAGTCCAGCACCCGCACCGGATAGAGGTTGAGGTGCCCGATGACAAATGCCGGATGATTGGAATCGATGGTGATGCCACCGGGCGTAGCCAGGCAACCGAACGAACTAGCTGGAATGTCTTTGCACAGACGCAGGGCATATCTCGGACCAAGTACCGCTGCATCCGCCAAAACTTTTGAAAACTGCCCCATAAAATTCTCCGGAAAGGCTAAAGGCTAAAGGCTGAATCACTGAAAACTGAATCACTGAATCACTGAATCACTGAATCACTGAATCACTGAATCACTGAATCACTGAATCACTGAATCACTGAATCACTGAATCACTGAATCACTGAATCACTGAAAACTACCCTCTCTTCTTCACCTGAATTTCAACAACCGCTTGTCCGCCTGGCAAGAGTTGTACAAATTGTCGTTCGCTCAGGATGCGGATCGGTTTATCTCGCGATGTTGTTGTATCGGTGGATTGAATGGTGGCAATCGTAGTGAGTGGCACGGGCGAAGCTGAATCGGGTTGTCCCATAACCACATAGTCGGTTGCTGGGCCAATTTCATCTTCGCAGGTTGCACCCAGGGAGCTGGCCAGGGCCATAGCATCGGTGCGGCTGAGTCCCATCAATTTGCCGGTGAAGAAAATGCGTCGACCCGTAAGTGGTTTATCGTTGCCAGCGATCGATTGAATACGTTCGGCGTTGACTTGAACTTCGACTTTAGCTTTACGGCTGGGGACACCCTGTCGCCCATAAGAGACTTCGGGGCGATTGGTAACGGGCCACGCAGTCCGCGAACGCTTGATGGTCTTGGGGCTTGATATCTGACCCAATGAAACCACGCCACGTGTGAGAAAAAGTTTCTTTTCGAGATCTTCGAATGACTCAGCTTGAACGTGTTCGGCTGCGCGCAAGGCAACTTCACCACAGGTTCGAGAGTCTTCAAGGGCATCATGATGTTGGAAGCGAATTCCAAATCGCTCGGCTAAAGCGGCAAGTCCATAGCTGGAATGACCTGGCCAGCAACGTTGTGCGATAAGGCGAGTGCAAGAGAAGTCGATCCGTGGTGGGGCGACATCATAAGTGGCAAGTGTACTGGTCAGCACACCCAGGTCGAAGCGAGCGTTGTGGGCGACCAGCAGCCGACCGTCGAGCAGAGGTTTGCATTGTTCCCACACTTTAGCAAAATTGGGTTGGTCCGCTACATGTTCGGGCTTGATACCGTGGATCGCAATATTCTGTGGAGAGAAATAGAGTCGCGGTGGTTTGACGAGCCAACTCGCTTCGTGAATGATCCTGCCTTGTTCGTAGACGACCACTGCGAATTGGCATGCGCTATCGGGGCGACTGTTGGCCGTTTCGAAATCGATAGCGACAAAATCGAGCATGGGGCGACCGAGCAAAAAGTGAATGGAATAGATCGGACTAAAGGCAAGGTGTTAACGCAGTGGATCTTTGCCGAGCATGCGGCGAATGATGCCTATCTGGCCCGCGTGAAGCGATTCATGGATAGGGCAAAACATAAGTGCTCCGATTTTTCGCGGATACACAGCATAAGGCATATCAGTGGCTTCGCCGAATTGTTCGATTGGGAGCGAACGCACTGTTTGCACAGCGGTTTCATGCACACGACCAAGGATGGTCAATAATTCTGAGGCTGGAAGTGGATTGCTAAGTTGTTCCGGGTTTCCGGAAGTGCCGCGCCCATATTGTTTGCGGAACCAACCTGGGATCAGATCAAGATCACTTGCTTCACGGCCTCGTTGTCGAAACAGCATGAGTCCATATTGGGAGAATGCGAGATGTCCCACTTGCCAGCCAATCGTCGACGGGGCCCCAGAGGGTGCGACATACCAAAGTTCGGGCTCAATATCGGCAACCAGAGAGAGCGAATACTGTCGACAAAATTCCATTTGTCCCAATACAGTTTCCCGAATCTGTTGAAGTTCGGCGGCCGAAAGTTCGCGATGATCGGTTGGCAGGTTCACGGTTGAATTTTCACTTTCTAGCTAGGTGTCCAGTTGCGAGAAACATTCCTGGAGGATAAACCATATTTCTATGGAAACAATTGCAGGAAATATCTACGACTTCCCCGTTTACTATGATCTGGTTTTTGGTGCCGATTGGGCAGCCGAATTCCATTTTCTCACGGACTGTTTTGAAAAACATGTGAGCGGTCGCACGCGTCGACTTTTTGAGCCAGCTTGTGGAACCGGTCGTCTATTGTATCGATTCGCAAAGGAAGGGTATGCCCTAGGTGGCATCGATCTCAATTCCAAAGCCATCGAATATTGTAACGATCGCTTGGCCAAGCATGGTTACAAGGGGGAGATTTGGGTTGGCGATATGTGCGACTTTACTGTCGCCAAGCCCTATGACGCATCGTTCAACACGATCAACAGTTTTCGCCATTTATTGACCGAGAAACAAGCGGTCGAGCACTTGCAGTGTATGGCCAATGCGATTCGTCCAGGCGGTATTTATGCCTTGGGTTTGCATCTAACGCCGACAGAAGGCCCACCGACGGATACTGAATCTTGGAATGCACGCCGAGGAAATCTATCGGTCAACACGCATATGTGGCCCCTAAGTCGCGACTTGAAAAAGCGAATCGAACGCTTTGGTATGCGATATGATGTTTACAGCCCCACTTCGCAAACGCGGATCGAAGGTGAATTGGTGTTGCGATCCTATACGGCCAAACAATTTGATCAACTGCTCAAGAAAGTTCCGCAATGGTCGATCGATGGTATCTACGATTTCCGCTACGACATCAATGAGCCGATCGAAATCGATGCGACAGTCGAAGATGTGGTCTTCATTCTTAAACGCCAAAAGTAGTTCAGCCAAGAACAATTGGTAAAACTGTTGGCTGAGCCTACCCACTCAAAACAAAATCAGCCCGAAGTGGTGATCGGTATCGATCGTCGCTTCGGGCTTTTTTGTTAGGCCTTAGCTTGATTGCTGCCAATATGGAACGCTCGATTATCGGTGTAAGCAACGAGCTGCCAACGATGGCGCGATGGAAATGCCTTGGTTCGGGGTGTTATTTCGGTTGGATCTTGAGTGTATAGGTTAGGGCGCCGATCGCTTCACCTTTCTTCACATCTTTATAAGATTCGTGGCACATAACGCACTTATCCATCACGACGGGAACTGCTGTCGCAAATCGAAGATAGCGACCATCATCGCGGGTTTCGACTTGTTCGTAGGTTGCTTTCCCCTTCTTCAGTTCTTCGAGAGCTTTTTCTTCAAACTTATCTTTGGCTAAGTTTTCATCGTTGTAGGGTGAGCCAGTTGCGTCGATGAGGCGAACATCATGATGTCCTTTTTCTTTCATGGCCGAGAAAAGGGCTTTGGCAGCTGTCGCTGCAGCAAGGTCGGTTTCTTTGTTAACGTAGTGTTCGGTGATGAGAACGACAGCCGTTTTGTAGAGGTCATCGAGCATTAGGACTTGTTGGCGAGCGGCGGCGAGTGCCGGATCGGCTTTGGGCGCCTGTTGAACGGGTTTATCTTGAGGCTTGCGTTCTTGGCCAAAAAGGATGGGTTTGGCCAGTAGTGAGGTCGCGGTGAGGGCGATCAAGGCGAGAGGGATAGCGAATCGTTTGGGCATTCGGTGTACTCCTGTGGAAAACTAAATTGGACAACAGGAGTTTTATGTCTGATTCGTGGCTTTATGTCAAGTTAAATTCCGGGATTGGGCATTTCAGCACTGAAGTGTCGAACGGAGAAGCGGATTAGGAGCGGGATTTGGGCCAGGCGAAAAGGGTTACCAACAAGCCGGCTACGGAAATGACGGAAATGATGGCCGAGGTCCAGATTTGGCCTTCGACATATGCGGCGGCCTTTTGGTTGTAGAAAAACGTGGGGCGTTTGCCGTCGCGAACTTCTTCGGTGAGAGAGAAATTGTTCGATTCGATCCAATCGGCGAGCAATTCTTGGGAGTCTTTTTCGTCGACGTGTTCGTTGAGTCCCGCGATCATTTCTTCGGCGGATCCCCGAGTGTCTATTGTGGTGCGTCCCCAACCGTAATAAGCCGTACGGGCGATGAACAGAACAGAGATGCCGAGACAGATCGCCAAAACGATCCCGCGTCCCCCACGCCATGCGTTTCGGCTTTGTTCCCTCCGGTCGGGTGTGGCGGATGTGACCTCTTCGGCTACCTCAAGTCGATTGACCTCCCTGAGGGTAGGGACTTGGTTAGAAGCTTGGCAGTTTGGGCAATTTATGGCTTCCCCTGCTTGGCTCACCGTAATAGGTATTTTGGTTCCGCAGTTCTTGCAAGGGAGCAAAAAGTTTCTGGCCATAGGGTGCTCTGTGCTTCGGTTCAACCGTCGAAAAGGGAGCAACTTAGCCCGGATTTGACTGGACCGGCGCGTTGCTCAAGTTAAAATTGGAATAAGAAATCGTCGAGCTAAGAGTCGGAACTCAACGAGATCAAACTCAGAGTTAAATCTGCGAGTTGTTCTCTATTGTAACCTACCACAGCACGAAGAGGACTCGGCAACTATGGAGGGGCGGCCGAAAACTTGGGGATGGAGAAAGACGTCACGGGTTTTCTTGGGGATGCGGAACAATAAAGGTTGCTCGGGTTAGCCACATCATAAAGTGCCGGACCAATTTTCCGGTGGGTAGATTACCATTCATAACAATCGCGGCTGCTGACCTCCCTTTTATCCGTTATCTGAGAACCAGGCGTACATCGCACGACCTGCCTTACATTTTGATGCTGCCGAAGAACCAACTCGACCAGTTGGCGCAATGTTATTTATTGATTGCAAATTAATCATGGCTTAGCATCGGCATGTGTTGTCACGATGTCGCACGGGACCTATCTCTCTACTCTGAGTTGCGGAACGTGATTCCGGTTTAGTTCGGGTGTTTGTTCAACAATCCTTAATTGGGTTGTGGCGAATGGTTCGGGCTAAGTTGTAACGGATGAACGAATCTCGAAGTCCGCATGACGTATCCGGCGTGGAACTTACGCTTGCAAGTTGTATCGTTCGTCCGGTGGCAATAAGCCAGTGGGGCGAAGTAGTCAAACCCAAATGGGGCGATAACGAGCACTTGAGAAGTAAGTGAAATGCAGTGATGGTCGAAATTTTTGGAATAAAGGAAGCCGCGACAATCTACGGTTTGATCCGCAATGTTTACCAGCGCCTCGTAATTGGGCGCTTGATAGGCATTTGAGTGGGTCAGTGCAGTGTCGCCGTTTCGCTTATTCCACTAACCCATTTAAGCGTAAAGATTTACTATTTATTCACGGAGGTCCGACGGTCGGTTCACAGGTGGTAGAATACAGAGCGACCCTGAAATGTTGACAACTCGAAAGAGACGTCGAATTTTTTGGCCGGTTGCTTGTTACTCTTTCCTGCTGACCACTATTGGTCCCTCGGCGTATTAGGAGCATTGGCCTTGTTCGACGAACTGTTGGACGATTTCGAAGACGATGTCGCAAGTAGCGCCGTGGAAATCGAGGGTTTGAAACTCTCGTTAGATGATGCGGAAGAAGTAGCCGATGACCTCTCTGTTGAAGAGGTGGCTGCGGAAGGCGAAGTACAACTAGACAGCGAAGAAGATTTGCTGGCTGGTGTCGACGAAGCGGAATCCTGGTCGGACGATCCAGTAAGAATGTATTTGACCCAAATGGGTGAAATACCTTTGCTGACTCGTCAAGAAGAAATCCGTCTCGCCAAGACCATCGAAGTGACTCGAAGACGTTTTCGCACCAAAATGTTGGAATGCGATTATGTGATGCAACATGCCTTCAAGATCCTGAAGCGTGTTCATAACAACGAACTCCCTTTCGATCGTACTGTCCAAGTCTCAGTGACTGATCGTCTTGAGAAGGACCAGATTTTGGGACGTATGCCCCATAACCTGAAATCGCTGGAAGTGTTGCTGAAACGTTCTCGACGCGATTATAAAACCGCGTTGAGCCGTTCGACACCGATGAAAAAACGACAAGAGGCTTGGAAAGCTCTGTCGCGCCGCCGTCGTAAAGCGGTTCGCTTGGTCGAAGAACTCGGCCTCCGAACCCAACGAATCGAATTGCTCATCGAACCACTGCTGAAACTCAGCCGCCGGCTTGATGAATTGCAATTGGATCTCAAACGATTGCAGCATGACAAAGCCCCTCCTTCGGTACGCGCAGAAATGCTTCGCGAGTATCGTCAGATCTTGATCCACACCCAAGAAACCCCTCGAAGTTTGCGAAATCGCGTGAACTTGGTACGTCAGGTTTACACTGAATACCAACGCGCCAAGAAACAACTTTCCGAAGGTAACTTGCGGTTGGTGGTTTCGATTGCCAAAAAGTATCGCAACCGCGGCTTGAGCTTCCTGGATCTAATCCAAGAAGGTAACGCCGGCTTGATGCGAGCTGTTGACAAATTCGAATATCGCCGTGGCTTTAAGTTCTGCACGTATGCAACTTGGTGGATTCGCCAAGCCATCACTCGCGCAGTTGCTGACCAGAGTCGCACGATTCGTATTCCCGTTCACATGGTTGAAACCATGTCACGTGTTCGAAATGTGTCACGCCAACTGTTGCAGGAATTAGGTCGTGAACCCACGCTCGAAGAAACGGCTCGCCGTGCAGAAACGACCGTCGAAGAAGCTCGACGCGTTCTCGCCATGAACCGTTATCCGATCAGCTTGGATCGCCCCGTAGGTAACAGTGAAGATAGCCAATTCGGTGATTTATTGCCCGATGGAACGGCCGAAAGTCCGGCAATCGGTGCAGCTCAAGAGATGTTGCGTGATCGAATAGGCCGAGTCCTTAAAACGCTCAGCTATCGTGAACGCGAGATTATCAAGTTGCGATATGGTTTAGGTGACGGTTACAGCTATACGTTGGAAGAAGTGGGACACATTTTCAAAGTGACCCGCGAACGTATTCGCCAAATCGAAGCTAAGGCCGTTCGCAAATTGCAACAGCCTAGCCGTTCGCAAGAACTGGTTGGCTTTTTGGACTAGTTGATTTTGGGACAATCGCTTCAAGCGGTTCGAACGAATCAAATCGGACCCGTCAACATTTCCATTTAGATCGCATCTACTTAGTCACATCAAATGTTCAAATTAGGGGAGCAAGCTCACAAGCTTGTTCCCCTTTTTTCGTTATCGCACCAATCGATTTTCCCTTGGCGAGCCGAATACTAGAATACAAACTCTCTCTTCGAATTCAGTCGCAGGTGATTTACGCATGGCGGGGCAAATCGAAATGACTACTCCAGCTCAATGGCTCCAACAAGGCTGGGCCCACCATCAGAAGAAACAGTTCGCTTTGGCGGAAGAGTTGTACAACAAGGCTCTCGAAATCGATCCGCAAAATGCCAACGCTTACTGCTATCTCGGCATCTTGCATTACGATCGCAAAGCGTATCAGGAATCGATCAACGCTTATCAACAAGCTTTACGAATCCAACCCATCTTCCCGGTTGCGTGGAATAATCTAGGCAATTCACTGCGGCACGTCGGGCAACCTGAAGCTGCGGAAATCGCGTTCCTCCAGGCGCTCGCTCAAAAGCCCGAATACGTCAATGCACACAAGAATCGAGGTACCTTGCACGTTTGGGAAGGGAAGATTGATCTAGCCAAAGAATGTTATCGCAACGCAGTTAAGTTCGGCCCAGCCGACCCCGAGTTGTTGCGCAACATGGGAATCATCGAACTGCTTCAGGGTAATTACCGGGAAGGCTGGCCTCTCTATCGTCACCGTTGGAATGTAGGTGATTTGCGCCGCCCAAATGTGTCAGCACCCGTATGGCAAGGCGAAGATCCCAAAGGCAAGACTTTTTTACTGTACCCCGAGCAAGGACTTGGTGACACCATCCACTTTGTGCGCACGGCCCGCTGGCTAAAAGAGCTTGGTGCTCGCACGATTGTCCAGTGCCAACCCTCTCTGCTCGGCTTACTACGCAGCTGCGCTGGCATCGACCAATTGATCACCACCAACGATATGCCCACCGAAACGATCGATTATCAAGCTTCGTTAATCGATGTTGCCGATCGACTTACGTTTCTCACCGGTGAGGTTCCATCCGAGCCCCCTTATTTGAAAGTGCCCAAAGAATTAGTCGACTACTGGGGGCAGAATTTTGCGAGATACAAAAATCAGCCGCGTGTAGCGCTGGTATGGAGCGGGAACCCAGATCATGCTGCCGATCATTATCGCAGCGCTTCGATCGAGGCCTTGGCTCCCTTGGGGCAACTCAAGGGGATTCACTGGATCAGCCTGCAATTGGGAGTGTCTCAAGCTGAAGCGTCGCGTTGGCAAGGACGCGATCCGCTGATGGTACTGGAAGGGAATGTCGATAAACGCCACGGTGCCTTTATGGACACTGCCGCTATTCTCCATCATGTCGACTTGCTCATCTCTGTGGATACTTCAGTAGCGCATGTCGCAGGCGCCATCGGGGTCCCCACTTGGTTAGCCTTAAGTCATGTCCCCGATTGGCGTTGGTTGCGCGACAACCCAACTACAGTCTGGTATCCGAAACATCATCTTTTCCGTCAAGCGAAGCCTCGCGATTGGCAGAGCGTCTTCACTGCAATGCGTGACACACTTGCACTGCAAATGAAGCTCGTCGAGATCGATCGCAAATCGATGACTACCTAACCGGCATTGCCGCTTTGGTTGAGTTGTTCACTTCGACTGCATGCGAATCACGCCATTCCAATCGGGAGGCGCGGCGCGCGAGTGACTAGCGATGTATACGGTCAGAAAATCCTTGACCTCATCATCGGCAGGGACTTGATGCAATAACCGAAAGGCATCGTTCCATTTGCCTGCCTGAAAACAAACTACGGCTTGCTCAAAAACATCCAAGTCTCGCTGACTCAAGGGGCTGTCAGGCCCTTCTGGCGGAAGGAGCTCATGAATCCACACCGGTTGCGTTAAGCCAGCCGGTAATACTTGGGCTAACCTTCGAGTCCGGATTTGTTTTTCGTTGAGATGTTGTTTCGCGAGCTTGGCCGTCGCTTCATCGATGACGATGGGAGCATGGACGTATTTGGTAAGGCCCTCCAATCGCGATGCCAAGTTTACCACCGGACCAAAGACGGTAACTTTCACCTGATCTGTTGTGCCGATTCGTCCAGCAACCGCTTTGCCCGAAGCGATGCCAATTCCGACTCGGAAATCTTGCAACGCATGATTGGTTTGTTGACTAGCTGATTCAAATTCGGCCCGTATCGCTAAGGCGGCTAAACAGGCGTTGGTCACTGAAGTGTGTGGGTCGCCAATTGGCCATCCCCAGAAACCCATCGCCGCATCACCATGGAAATCGCCAACCACTCCACCCATTCGCAATACTTGGCTGGTGGTCACACCCAACGCGACCGAAACACGTTTCAATAGTTCCAATAAGTTTTCCGCAGACTCTTCACTCCGTTTAGAGAAACCGCGCAAGTCGCAGAACAGCACCGACACATCAGCCTCGCGCGGTTCGAGTACTTGTTCGGGATCGCGCTGAGCGAGGGCATTTAAGACAACAGGGGAGAAAAACGGACGAAGGCTCTGTTGTCGTTGATGCAACAAACGATTGAGACGCAAGGAACCAAGTGTAGTCGCCAATAGCTCAGTGAACTTTAGGTCGTCTTGCAATTCGTCTGCCATCGCCGATTCAGGCGATGAAGCTGTTTGACGCACAGAGTCATCGAAGTTTCCGGCCACATAAATAGTCCAGTCGCGCGTATCACCTTGCGGAAGCGGAACACAAAAGGCCCAATCGATATTCTCGCTCTGGGTGTAGTTGGCACCAGGGACGGAATCCGAGACAGGGCCGCTACTTGGACCGCCCGAATGTTGCCATAGATGCAAGATGCTCTGCTTGGTGGTAATGGCTTTTTGGATCAACTGACCGCTTGGGTTAAAATCATGACCCGTTAAGACTCGAGCGTCCCAATGCATGATCTCAAGTTCTTTATCGGAAAGCTTCCGGGTGTTGGCTGTTTTCTTACCTTCCGGAACGTCGACATTAGTGCTTTCACCAGCAGCTATGAGTGCGACCCAATTAGCGCGGGTAACCGAATGCAATAGAAGATTCACAACTCGCAAGCAGAGTTCTTCATCGCTGCCGCTCACGCCAATAATTTCCGGCAGACGATTGAGGGCTTCAACGCGGCTCGATGAATCGCGATATCGCGTCTGTCGAAGTTGTTCTTGGGTAAAAGCATGCTCGGTCACCGCATACGGATGGCTGCGATTGACTTGTGCATGTTGTCTCACGACCGTGAATGTTGTTTGGCCGATAACAAAATGTTCACCTACTTGGCATACAAATTTGTCTTGTTTATCCCCTTGGAAAAAAATGGGATTTCGGCCTTCTGCGAGCCGTTCCACATAAAGACCTTCGCCTGTCCAGCGAATTAAGGCGTGCTTTCGGGAAACGCGATCATCCCAAGGAGTGTTCCAATTCCCTTGATTTCTCCCCAGCGTGATTCCTGCATCCCAATCCACGATTGAATCGGTCGCTTTTGCATCACCCAACCTGGCCAAATTACGGCGCCAACGATGTTGGGATTGTTGACCTTGGGCGATGAGAAATATCTGTTGTTCGTTGGACATTACCAGCTCTAATCGACGAATGGATCGGTCTTGGAACCGTGAATTGGGCTACTGACCGCCTGTTACCGTGTAGACACCGTATCTAAAATAGCCATTATTGCCAGTAAAGTGTACATCGATCTGGTTGGAGTAGCACCGTGACTGAACAAAATGAATTGCAACTAAAAATGCTGGAACTCGACCAGCAGTTAAGTCATGTGTGGATGGTGCGAACATTTTTGAAACATAGCGACGAGGCTGCTGAAGACGAAGAGTTAGCCGAAGTTCATCGCGAGCTCTACGATTTCATGTTGGCGCTCGGGCCTTCGATCGACAGCGGGGATTACGAAAATTACATGAAGCTGGCGAATAAAAAGTTCTCTAAGCTGCGTGGGGCATTAAGGCTGTTCGCCGAAATTCAGCCCGAGATATCTGGGCACATGAACTTTAAGATGGCGCTCAAATCGCTTACGCTTGCCGTTCAGCAGATTGCCAAGATCTTGGGGCGTGAGAGCGAATGAAAAAAGCCGCGTTACATTCAAGTAACAACGGCTTCGTATTTTTTTTGATCGTTTCAGTGCGATGATTTTTCAGCGAGTTGTATTGTTGTTGGAGAGCAGTTTTAGTTGCCGCTGAAACTCTTTTAAGACAAAGTCGGGGTCCATAAAAGGTTCGTGGCCGATGTCTTGCCAAAGTACTTTGCCATCAGGCCCAATCGCGAAGGTGCCATGCAAAGGTTGTTGTTCGAAGTCATCGAAACAGCGATAGGCTTGAAACGATCGCAAAAATGGATCCGCGTTGAGTTTCAAGTGGAGTGGCTTTTCCAAATTCTTCATCGCTTCTTGCAGCGATTCGAGCGATTCGGTGCTAATTGCAATCACATCGATCCCTGCTTTTTCAAATTCGGCTAGTTTGGGATCAAATTTGTGCAACTGTTCGACGCAGTGTAAGCAGCCAAAACCGAGATAGAAAAGAACAACGACAGGTTTGCCTTGGAGTTGTTTATTGGTGAAGACTTCTCCGCTGCTGGTTTGCACGACCCAATCTGGTGCTGTGTAATGAGTCCAATGCAGTGGCCCCAGCAAATCGAGAGCGGGGCGTTCACCGATATCTTTGGCAGGGACATAGGGAGCTGCCCAAGCTTTGCCGTAGCCCGACTTCTCTCCCAGCGGAACGAGACGTGAAAGCAAAGGAGTATCTAGATCTGCTGTGCACGCTAGGACTCGGGCACGATCGAGCATCTCTTTTGCTTTCGCATCGTTTTTCTGCTGCTCGTAGATCCAGGCGGCACTTACAAGCGGCAGCAGTTCATCGGGATGTCTTTGTATTTCCTCTTCGATCTTCTTGTTCGCTTCTTCGGTCTTGCCTGCTAGTGACATCCATTCGATTTCTTGGAGTGCATCGTGACTGCCCGATTTTCCAAGCTTTTCTGCCGCTGTCGCAAATTGATTCGACAAGGCGTCTTTGTAGGCGTCGATGTACGCTAGTGCCTCTTCGATCGACTTGCGTTCGCGTTCCAAATTGCTCTTTCGGTTTTTGTCGTCTTGTTGTTTCTTATCAAAGGCTTGAAGTGCTTGCTTCTGCCAGTCTTGCGTCGCTTCCCATTTCGCTGGAACAGGTGGCTCTTCAGACAATAGCTCAATATCCAAGTTGCGAGTCTTGCGCCAATCGTTGAGCTGGTTTAGCTCTGAGTCTGCAGATTGTTTGGCGTGAAGTTTGGCCACTGCGATGTAGCGAAGATTGGTGAGTTGCTCGTTGAGCGAACCGTCATGATCCAGGTAAGCAGAATCACTGAGTTTGAGCATCTCATCCCACAGCCGATACGACTCGATCGTTTCAAACAAACGGCGTCGACCGTAACCCGTGCTGCCATAGCCTCCGACGGAATTGTATTTCGGATGGCGTGGTAACGAGATCATATTCTTGGACAAAGAAAGCGCGTCGTTGACTCGTCCAATGTAGCGCAGATTGCGAATGAGCCATTCATTGTTGTGGGCGAAATTGTGAATTTGATCGGGCAGGATTCGATCGCGAATCATGTGTGCATGGTCAACACGAGCTGACGCTTCTTGTTGATACACTGCATCATGATAGCGATGGAGTTTAGAGTAAGTATGGCCTGGCATGTGCCACATGTGAGCAATACCGGGGGAACTTGGGCCTGCTTTGGCGGCGGAGTCTAGTGCTTTGACAGGTTTGCGACCATCCCACAAATGAATTCGGAAATGATGGGCGGGATGCATGGGATTCGCTTTGAAGATTTCATCCAATAATGCATCTGCGGCTAAGTAGCTTTCAATCGGCAGTTCTTCCCGTTCGCCTTCCCAAAGCTTTAACGCGATTAGGGCTTTGGCTTCCACATCGTCAGGAAACTCAAGCGAAATGTCTTCAAGATCGCGCAGATACTCTCGGATTCTCTGCTGCGGTTTACGTCGATTCTTTTCTTCTTTCTCGTCGGTCAAATATTTGGCCAACGCATCGATATACTTGGCTTCGCGAGGTGTTGCTTGACTACGTCGCTTCTTAGCCTCTTCGATGAGCTTTTGGGCGCGGGAGCGGTTGTTGGTATTGGCTAACGCCATACCCCAATAGTTCATCGCACAGTTCGGATCGATCGCTGCTGCTTGTCGAAAAGATCGCTCCGCTTCGAAGTACCAAAAGCCATGCAGCTGCGCGATGCCTTGATTAAAGAATCGTTGTGCTAAAGGGCTGGCTGTGGTGATGGGGAAATTGACTTTGCCCATGCCGGGCATGAGATAGGCTGCGGAGCGTGGCCCATCATTGAAGGCTTCACCATGCATGGAGTGCCCGGCCGCCAGAGTTTGAGGTTCGGCTGGCTTAGTATCAGTTGGCTTAGACTCAGCTGGCTTAGCTTCGGTAGCGGGATCCTGGGGAGCAGCTATGGTATAGCTGTTAATGCCAAAGAGGGTTGCAAACAATGTGGTGCGGAAGCGAAGCCAATGTCGATTCTTCATGGATCTTTTGCGGGTGGGGGCGTGTCTTGGGTGGGGCCTAGAACTTGGATTTGTTCGGTAAAATCTGGACCTGTAATTGTAATCGAAGAGTTTTCCATAAAGAACGAAATTGCATCGACAACCGTCGATTCTGTGACTGGAAATACCCAATCGGTGGAGATTGGACCGCACGGGCGGTCCCAACCGAGCAGGGCAACCTCGTCTTTCGTGGCCCAGCGTGCGGAATTGTCCCATGCAGACCAATCGCTCTCCCCTACCCTGCCCGTTTCTGAATCCAGGAATCCAGGCGGTTGAGTGGTATCTGGTGTTGCCCAGTAGGCATCACATTCGTCGCACAAAACGATGGGGAGCTCCGGGGTGCAACCACCACACCAGCGAACGCGACATTGGCCCCCTTCGCACACCGGGCAGGTTCCCAGCGATTCATGGAGTTGAGGTTCATTCATCGGTTTCTACTTTCTATACCTGTACTCATAAGTTAGGGGCACACACAAATTAGGGGCAAACTCATTAACCATCAGTATGGAAATGCGGTGATAAAACGCTCCCCTTCTGTGACCAACCGTAAGCGACGTGTCGCAGGGTTCCCTTTCTTGGCTCCATCTTTTCCACCAACGTAGCCGATCGGCCCGCTGAACTCCGTTTCGATCACTGACCGATTATCTTCTTGGCGAACTTTGGTTTTGGGATCCTTTTGTTGCGAACGAAGATAGGCTTGGTCAATTCGCTCTAAGGTGATTTTCCAACCACCTTCAAAAACACCATGGCTACCTGCGCGATCGGGCATGTCATTCATGTGTCGTGCAAGATGTTTGATGCGATGTCCTTCTTCACTACCTCGTGTGTATCGCAATCCCGCTTCACTAACATAAACGTCCCCATTTACCTTCTTGAGCAAATCATACGGAGACTCTTCATTCTCTGTGGCAGTGTTATTTTGGTCTGCAGTTTTGGAACTATCGGGATCGGGCGACTGGGCTTTGGACTTATCGTCCGCCGCTGTTCTTTCGGATGTTGGCTTTTCTGTCGTTGCCTTGTCTTGAGTATCGTCCGTCGTATGCGATTTTGGGCGTTGGGTCGGTTGCGAGTTTTGGGATGAGATCAACTCGGGGATCGATGGGAGCTTTAACCCCAAAGTCGATTTGGCCCAGGGCTGGAAGATGGAATAGATAATCCCCAAAAATACAATCAGGATCAGCCAAGCGGTTGGAATCTTGGGGACGTTGGGGGCGGGACGGGGCTTTGAGTTGGTCGTCATCCAAAAGTGCTTTCTTCCGCAGTATGCGATGAAAAAATGGCGAAGTTGAATGGTGTGGTGTGGCAACAATCTCGCTTTATGGCATGATAAGTGACCCGTTGAAAAAAGTCGTTCCCCCGCAGCCAACATTGGAGAAAATTCACCGTGCGAGTCATCGTCGTAGGGGCTGGGATTTTGGGTCTAGCTCATGCCTGGGCCGCGGTCAAACGCGGGCATAGCGTTACCGTGATCGAGCGAAGCACGCGGGCGTCCGGGGCTTCCATTCGAAATTTTGGTATGGTGTGGCCCATCGGACAGATGCCGGGAGAATCTCTCGAAATCGCTCTGGAAAGTCGAGCTCTGTGGCTAGAGGCCACACAAGCTGCCGGAATCTGGGCCAATCCCTGCGGTTCGATGCATGTCGCCTACCGCGAAGATGAATGGAGCGTTCTTCAAGAATTTGCTGCCCAGAGTTCTCAGCTTGGTTATCAGTGCGAACTGCTGCAACCAACGGAGGTTTTGAAACGCTCACAAGCCGTGCGGTCTCAAGGATTATTGGGGGCTTTGTTCAGCCACACGGAAGTGTGCGTCAATCCACCTAAAACGATTCGCACGTTGCCGGGCTGGCTGCAAGAAAAGTATGGAGTTCAATTTCAGTTTGGAACACAAGTGAATTCGGTGGACTCGAGCGGCGTGCATCTGGCAACTGGAGTCAAGTTGGCTGCTGATGTGACGGTTGTCTGCAGCGGATCGGACTTCGAGACCCTGTTTCCAGAAATCTTGCAGTCTGCAGGAATGCGGAAATGCAAATTGCAAATGTTCAAAGTTGCCTTGCCTGCACCAGGCTTTCGCATCGGCACTCATCTGGCCAGTGGTCTAACACTAAGGCATTACAAAAACTTTCAAGTCTGTGCATCGCTGAATCAATTGAAGGCCCGGATCGCGGCCGAAACGCCCGAACTGGATCGATATGGCATTCATGTGATGGCTTCCCAAAATGATGCTGGCGAGATCATTCTGGGCGACTCTCATCTATACGATGACGAGATTGAGCCCTTCGATAGCGATGAAATTGACGCGTTGATTACACGTGAATTGAAACGTTGGCTCGACTTGCCTCAGTGGAAAGTTGTCGAACGTTGGCATGGGATTTACGCCAAACTTGATAGCGGTTTCGTCTATGAGTATGAACCGATTCGCGATGTCTTCGCTTGCACAGGCTTAGGTGGTAGCGGTATGACGATGTCATTCGGAATCGCCGAACGGTTTTGGCGTTCAAGATAGTTTTCTAAAAACTACCGTTTTATGAAATTGTAAGGACTCCATCAGCGATGAGTGGCAATCGAATCAGAGCCTTGATGTTGGATTGGGCCGGAACAACAATCGACTTTGGAAGTCGAGCTCCTGCGGAAGTGTTCGCTGAAGTCTTTCGTCGACGGGGCGTCGATGTGACAACAGCCGAAGCTCGCGGGCCGATGGGGATGGCCAAACGCGATCATATATCGGCGGTGATTCGCTTACCACGTGTTAGCGAGATGTGGAGCAAAGTGTTCGGACATGCTCCCACCGAACAAGATATAGATTCGTTGTACGCTGAGTTTCTACCGTTGCAGAAAAGTGTTCTCGCTCAACACTCCGAGATGATTCCAGGTGTCGTTGATGTGGTAAATCGATTGAAGAGAAATGGGATCCGAATTACTTCCTCGACAGGTTATACCCGCGAGTTAATGCAAGTAGTCACTGCGGCAGCGGCTAAGCAGGGATATACACCCGAAGTGGTGTTGTGTGCGGAAGACGCGCGAGCCGGCCGCCCTACCCCATGGATGATCTTTCGGGCTGCTGAAGTGGTAGATGTCTATCCGTTGCGCGAAATGGTAGTCATTGACGATACACTGGTGGGAATACAGGCTGGGATTAACGCGGGGGCTTGGACCATTGGTGTAATTGAAACGGGTAATAGCATGGGCTTGTCTCAGGCTGAGCTTGAAGCACTTCAGCCATCAGAGCGTGCGATGCGACGCGCTGCTATCGAAAAAACATTCTTGGCCGCAGGGGCGGATTTTGTGGTTGATAGCGTCGCCCATATTGAGCCGATCTTGGCAGAAATCGATCGTCGCCTTGCACAACGCTGAACGTGAATTCATGTTAAGATGGGAGCGATTGCTCCCACCTTGATTTGGAACCTCACCATGCTTCAGTCACTATTTTCCGCCAAGCAAATTATCGGCACATGGTCGATTCTCGTCATGGCCTTTATATCCATCGCGAATGCTCAAGACGGGGCAAATTCCTCGCGATTTGTGTTGGAACTTCAACAAGGTTGGACGGTTGAAGTCGTCGAAGGGACCGGGGGCGATGTCGTCGCAAAACAGAGAATTCCGATCGCTATTGGTCGAGAGTTTGAATCTGTTTTAGGTGATCGCTTCGATGGCAAAGTTATCTATCGCACGAAGCTTGAGCACAAGATTCCGGTCGATGAGTATCAGCGCTGGTGGTTGGAGATCGATGGGGCTGCTACTGCAGCCGTGGTGAAAATCGATGGAACAGAAGTGGGCCAGCATCTCGGAGGTTGGACGCCATTTCGATGTGATGTTACAGCTTGGATTAAGAAGCGAACCGCAACGCAGGCCCCCGAAGTTGAAATCGAGCTCGATGAACTCGTTGGGCATAACACGCAGGGATTCTTACCGATTGTGGTTCCGCATTTCGGTGGCATATGGAAATCGGTTCGACTTGTAGGCCAAAAGTCGGAGGCCCAACTGGATGACTATTCATTGCGAGCCGGCGGGTATGGCAACGTCGATCAACTCGAAATAGAAGTTCCCGTTATTCTTCCCGAGAATCAAAACGCTGACGAATTCCAAGTCGAGTTTCGAATTGAAAATGGTATCGGTAAGGATCTGCATTGGCAGCCGCTGAATTGGGATCGATCTGGTAAAGGGTCCGTTGCCACGGGAATATACGTTCCAGAACGTAAGCAACGTTGGACTCCCGCGAATCCATTTTTGTATCACATGCAATTTCGTTTGAGCGAGAAGAAGAGCTCACGAGTTGTCGATGTTTGTGCCATGACGGCCGCTATTCGCGAAATAAAAGTCGATGGGCGTAGACTGTTGTTAAATGGTGAGCCACTGGCGGTGCGTGGACTATTGAATTGGGGTTATGCCCCACCTCGTCTGTCGCCCACACTTGATGAGAAATGGATGGAAAGTGAATTGCGCGAAGCCAAACAACGTGGCTTCAATTTGATGAAGATCTGTCTTTGGATTCCACCAAAGCGTTATCTCGAAATGGCAGATGAGATGGGGATGCTCTTATGGATGGAGTATCCAACTTGGCATCCAGATTTTTCAGAAAAAAAGTTGAAAGATCTTAAACAGGAGTTTCGGGAGTTCTTTCACTACGATCGCAATCATCCGAGTGTGATTGTGCGCTCTTTAACTTGTGAAACGGGTGTTGGGGCAGATTTGAAGGTGATTCAAGAGTTGTATGACTTAGCTCATGCAGAAGTGCCTGGATCCGTTGTTGAAGACGACAGCAGTTGGATTCAATGGAATCGCGTTTCCGATTTTTATGACGATCATCCGTATGGAAACAATCACACTTGGCGAAAGAAGCTTGATGAGCTTGATCGTTACATCACGGAGCGTGATCCCAAGCCGCTTTTGTTGGGCGAAGCGATCGCTGCTGATACTTGGGTGACCCGTGAAAGTTTAGCTGCCAGTGGAGCTGCTGCTACAACCGTACACGCACCGTTGTCTGCACAAAAGTGGAGCGAGTATGTTGGCCAATTACGCGAGATTACCACTGAAAAGGAACTGAGCCAATTGTCAGCTTCGTCGAAACGCTATGCGTTGCTGATGCGCAAGTTCCAAATTGAGACGTATCGAGATCGTTTTCCCGATCAAGGATATGTCGTGAGTGTGATTCGCGATTTTCCACTAGCTTCTATGGGCTTGATCGATCGCGCGAATCGCTGGAAATGGACGCCGGCAGACTTCGATTGGCACCGCGACCAGATGCTTGTCTTGAGGACCGCGAATGATCACCGTAGTTTTGTGTCAAATGAGAAAGTCGAATTTGAGGTGGCTCTAATTGGTGCCTCAAAAGAAACAATCGTAGGTCCTATAACTTGCAAATTGCAGGTAGCGGACACTCAGAAATCGGTCGGAGCAGTGACATCTGCTCTCGTTATCGATAACGCTGGTCGATTTGTTGCTCCATTCGAAATGGAAATGCCACAGGTCTCAGAGCCAACGTTGCTGCGTTTGACGGTGACTGCCTCACATTCAGAGGCTGAGGTGAAGAATTCATGGGATCTGTGGGTCGTGCCCAAGCGAACTCAAGATCCACTTGTGGTTTACTCGCACGGGTCCATTCACGAATGGCTGGGTACCACCAATACGCGGCCTCTCGAGTTTCTCCCTTGGGACCAGAAGTCGATCGATCGAGTGATTGTTACGCGACGCTGGGATCCGGCGTTGTGGCAAGCGGCCGTAAATGGTGCGCGGGTTGTCATGTTACCTGACAATTCGACGGGAAGTTTGGCGTTAAGGGAGCACTGGTTCTTGCGTGGTGGACCTATCGCGGGAGGTGAGCATCCGTTTTGGAGAGCGTATTCAAAAGAGATGGTTCGTGATGTGCAACATTTTGATTGGTCGGGCCCGGTCATGTTCGATAGTCCGTTGATTGATGCGGTAACTCCCATTGTTCTAGTGTGGGATAATCATGATTTGAAACACTATCGTTCGCATCTTTTGGCGTTTGATTGTCGGGTCGGTCGGGGACGTTGGGTGGCGTCTACATTGGGGCTGGGCAACGGTATGGATCGAAGCGATATAGATTTGCTTCAGGTGTGGATCGAGTCGATTCAAAAGGATTCGGTTCAAGTAAAGGCATTAAGCCCAGAATGGATGGAGGCGATTCAGAACGAGATTGGTTCACGAGCCGTATCGCTGGCCAAAGCCGATTGGAAGTTTGCTCCGGATCGAGATGATATCGGTGTATCCGCGAAGTGGTATGACAGAGACTATGATCGTTCGGCGTGGAAACCGATTACGATTGAGCGGCATTGGGAGTCGCAGGGGTACGATGGCTTGGATGGCTGGGGGTGGTATCACGCGGAGGTCGATATACCGACTGAGTTGCGCTCTGCGGACGCATCACCTGAAGATGATTTGTATATTCATTTCACTGGGGCGGACGATTACTTCGAGCTGTTTGTGGATGAACGGCAGATTGGTAGCGGTGGTGATCGCGAGTTGCGTCAAACGGCTTTTGAATTGCGCAAGAGTTTTGTGGTGCCGCGAGAGGCGGTTGTAGATGGCCGGTTATCCATTGCGGTCCGGATTCTCGATTGGCAGGGAGCGGGCGGTTTGTTTCGCCCGATTTATTTGAGCAATCGGCCGATTCGCGAAACGTCTCCCGTTTTGGTTGAGGCGCAGTAGGATGGGTCTCCGACCCGTCCTCATTGCTTGCATTTTCGCTACTTACCATTTGGTGCCATACCATTTGGTGCCAGGCACCCTATGGATCGACTCTTGGAATTGCTAGCAATTGTAGCTGCCAAGCGTTCCATTTGGTGCCAGGCACCAAATGGTTGGCACCAAATGGAACGCTCCGCGTGATTTGCTGCTGTCGAGCGATATTTGGGGCGAGGTTGCAATGACGAGACTGCGTAAAATTAAGCGACGTCAGCAGTTAGCGATTGCAACGATCGTTTAGGTTTGAAGCGATTTTCTATGGACTGAACCTTGTTTCATCAATCCATTGCCACAAACCGTATGGAGCGTATAAGATGCTAGCAATCCTCGCGGGTGTCTCGCATTAGGTGCCAGGCACCCTATGGATCGACTCTTGGAATTGCTAGCAATTGTAGTTGCCAAGCGTCCATTTGGTGCCAGGCACCATGTGGGGACGCTGGGTTAAAGACTCGCCCGGTGGATGAGTTCCACAACCTCAGCTGCCTTCAGTCGCTTCTTGAAAAAGATCACATTTGGAAACAGCTCCTTAAAATGTTCCTGCAAAGTTTTGTCGACTGCTAGCAAAATTTTGTGCGATTGAAAGGTGCTCAATACGGCTAGCTTTTGTTTCAAATATTCTGGGGTCCAATAACCAATAACCTCTAACAAAATCTGTCGACCATCGACATGTATTAGCGTAAAGTCGGGAACAAAGACTTTCTGTCCCTGATGTAAAACGCGACTCTCTCGTTCCAATTGCCAACCTTCTCGTTGAGCAGGTCCCCAATCGCTGAAAAATTCTGCTTCAACATTGCTGTCGAATTCTGCGGAGGCGGCCACAGGTGATTTAAGACCAGAATTCGAATCCAACTCAACGATTAAATCTCGCCTCCATTTCTTGGGGCGAATCTTGGCTTGCATCCGCCACTGGCGGCAAGAAAGTAAACCTGGAATGAACCTTGCCATGGCAATTCCATAACGCGTGGTGTGGCTTAACATGGAGGCTGGGCCATCAAAGTCAAATCGATAGCTACCGTCTTCACAGCGAGTGATTATGTGCATAAGGCCAGCCAGTTTTGCGTAACGCAGGATCGTCTTCAGATCATCGTGGGCCCAGACGGACATCATCAAAGCATCGTATAAGGCGACCTGCGTCTGCGCGACATTATAACGACCCAGTAATTCCACACCCGACGCATAGCCATCAAAACTCTTCAGTGGTTGAAAGTCAGGGATATCGATAAAGAACCTCTGCGTTATCGACTCCCATGGTTCACCCAACTCCGCAGATATCTGCTGCTTGATCTCAGGCTCCAGAGAGTCATGCAGTTCGAACTTAGATTGTACCAACGGATGATGGGGAGCAGCCAAGCGATATACTCGACGTCTAAGTTTGGCTGCTGCACCTGCTTTGTCCTGTTGGTATTCGCTCGTGTCATCAAGAAGTTTGCAAAAGGCGTCGGCCCGCCGAGGCAGAGCGTCAGGAACGGGTTCAAGAAGTGAGTGGATTGAGCGGTGGAGTTCGCGGCGCAATTTTCCTTGACCAGCACGATAAATCTCCAGCATCATTTCCGCGAGAGCCGTGTAGTGTTGATGCTGATGACGAGTAAGTCGATCAGGATGAGCAAACGCACCGTCATAGACGGCGATGCCGTGTTCGCGTGTAAGCATCGTTACGTCTCCTTTTGCGGGAAGCGAGTTCTTCGTTGGTGTCTCGGCACACAACTTCGTAGAGAACGGCGATTTCCTCTCCTTGTTTTCTCAGGATTCGTCCCAACCGTTGTTGGGCCTGACGGGTCGAACTCTTGCCACCGATTACTATGGCGACTTTTACCGCCGGTATATCAACTCCTTCGTCGAGAACTTGATTAGCAATGAGAGCCGGATAGGTTCCATCGCGTAGTCCGTCCAAGTAATCTTGTCGTTCTCTTTTTCCGCAATGACTAAGCAGGCATGGAATTAAGAATCTCAAAGAAACTTCCCTGGCCATCGCATTAGAGCCGGCAAATACAAGTACAGGCGAACCTACATGGAGTCGAAAGAGATCTTCCAAGATACGCAGCTTTTCCGTAGCACGATCTTCAATTGCCTGACGCGATCGAAACCATAGAAGAGCTTGGCGTGCAGCAGGATCTTGGTTGGCTTCGCTACATAAGGTTTGCCAATCATATTGCGGTACATTCTGACGCCTTTGATAAACGAACTCACTGAGTTGTTTACCAAGATGATCGTAACGAGCTTGTTCTTGCGGAGTGAGGTGGACAGGGATGCGGATCACTTCATAAGGGGCTAAAGATTTTCCCGCCACATCTTTGACACTCAGGCGGTAAACGGTCTCTCCAATTAGGTCTACATACAGTCGATGATTACCGTCGCTGCGGTCCGGTGTGGCTGTGAGTCCAAGCCGATAGGGAGCGATCGACATTCGCGCGGAATCTTGTCGCATGCCTCCTGGCAGATGATGGCATTCGTCAAAAACAAGCAATTGAAACCGATCGCCCAAAGTGGGCATGTGAATGCAAGCGCTTTCGTACGTTGTGACGGTAACAGCTTTCACGTTATTCACACCATCACCCAAAATCCCAGCATCGTAATTCAGGCTCATCTGAATTCTGCGGTGCCACTGGTACATCAAGTCACGAATCGGGGCAACCACCAACGTGCTCACTGCTTCGTTGGCCATGATGCGGAGTGCGACTTCTGTTTTTCCAGTACCTGTGGGCATAACTACAACCCCACGTTTCGACTGCTGCCATGCGTTTATTGCCTCCGACTGTTCCTCTCTCAAGTCGGGCAATGAGATACTGGACCATAGTACTTTTTGCCAATGAGGGCGTAAGAGTGTCGTGCCAATCGATCGTTGAGAAATGAGTTCCTGTACTTCCGTGTAGCGACTTGCATAAGTACGCCATGCCAAAATACGCGAGTCCCAACTCCACCAACCTGCGGGAAAAACTCGTTCGATTGCTTTAGCATTCCAGCCGGAGAGTACTAACGTCCCTTGGTCAAAGAGGAGTTCAGACGCGCGGGTTTGATCCATGAGTTTTCTCTCAAACATTCGGGCAACAAAAATGCCACAATCACTCTAGTGAGCAATTGTGGCATGGTGTTGGTTTGTAAACTCATACTACAAGTCGGTCTAACTTGTAGTACATGTTTGTATGCGTTTGGCTAGATCGCAAGTAATAAGCGACTTGGGGCTTCCAAGTAACCGATCACTTCGTTGAGGAATCGAGCGGCAGTACCACCATCGACCAAGCGATGATCGTAGGACAAGCTCAATGGCATCATCAAGCGTGGAACGATGGTGTCATCATCCATCACCACAGGCAACTTGCGAGCTCGGCCAACCAAGAGGATGGCAACTTCTGGAATATTGACGATCGGAGTGGAGTAAGTTCCGCCGATCGCACCCAAGTTGCTAATCGTGAAGGTACCGCCACGCAAATCGTTGACACCGAAGTCTCCATTGCGAACTCGGACGCTCATGTCACCCAAAGCTTTCGCGATGTCAGGAATCGACATGTGATCTGCAGCTTTCAAGGTTGGTACAACCAAACCTCGATCTGTGTCGACCGCGATACCAACGTTGATGTATTCCTTGTAGACGATTTGATCGTTGTCTGGATCGATGATGGCGTTGATCGCTGGGTGATGACGCAATGCCGTCGCTACTGCCTTGATCAAAAACGGCATCGTGGTGAGTTTGATACCACGTGCAGCATAATCATCTTTGCTCGATTGTCGGAACGCTTCCAACTCAGTGATGTCGGCATCATCAAAGTTGGTAACGCGCGGAACGGTCGACCAAGAACGATGCATCTGATTTGCGATCGTCTTGCGGATCTTGGTCATCTTTTCGACGCGAATTGGACCATAATCATCCGTCAGTGTGTTATCGCCTGCCGCAGGGGCTGCACCAGGAGCAGCTGACACGGCTGTCGTTCCCGTTCCACCAGCACGAGCGGTTTGGCTGGTTCGTCGAACGACAGCCAATACGTCTTCGCGTGTGATTCGGCCACCATCACCGGATCCAGCCACTTGCGAAAGATCGACACCAACTTCGCGTGCAAAACGACGAACAGCAGGCCCAGCCGGAATAACGCCACCCGTTGAAACCACTGGAGTGGCTGGCGCGACAGGAGCTACGGTCGCGGCAACGACAGGAGCAGCTGGTGGAGGTGGAGCCACTGGCGCCACCGGAGCTGATACTACAGGTGCCGGTGCAGGTGGTGGAGCAACTGGTTTTGGAGCTGGCGGTGGAGGTGGTGGAGTAGGTGCAGCAGCGGGTTTTGCGGCTACAGGAGGTGTCGCTGGAGGTGCAGCGGCAGCGCCGCTCGCTTCCAACACGACAATTGGCGATCCGATCGGAACGGATTGTCCAGCGGAAACCAAAATCTTGATCACCTTGCCCGCACTTGGACTGGGAACAGAAACCGTTGCTTTATCGGTTTCCATTTCCATCAAGCCTTGGCCCTTCGTGACCATTTCTCCCTCAGAGACAAAAATCTCCAAGACATCTCCCGATTTAATCCCATCACCAAGTGAAGGTAGTGTGACTTCCAACGACATGTTGATTTCTATCGCAAAAAATGTGAATGAATTTCGTAAACAACATGCAAGACTAACAAGTTGAATTCTTAACCAACTTGCTTATGCAAACAATGGATTGACCTTGTCGCGGTTGTAGCCCAAATCCGTGATCGCTTGATTGAATTCAGCTGTCGAAACGACACCTGCTTTGTTCAAACGATACAACGTACCGATCGCGATCGATTCCGCATCGACTTCGAAATGGCGACGCAATGTCTCGCGCGTTTCGCTGCGGCCCATACCGTCGGTTCCCAGCACAAAGTAATCGCCAGGAATGTATCGCAAAAGTTGCTCAGGCAAGGCTCGCATGTAATCGCTGGCGGCGATGAACGGTCCTGTGACTCCCGACAATGCTTGTTCGAGGTAGCTCACCTTTGCAGGCTGGTCTGGATGCAACATGTTCCAACGTTCGCAGCTTTGGCAATCGCGTCGCAATTGCGTGTAGCTCGTCACGCTCCACACATCGCTGGCGATTTGGAATCGTTCCGCTAACAACTGTTGAGCTTGCAAGACCATTCGCAAAATCGCACCCGAACCGAACAATTGAACTCGAGCGCGAGCATTCGGAACATCGTTCGATTGATACTTGTAAATACCCTTCAAAATGCCTTCTTCAACACCTGCTGGCATCGCGGGCATTTCATAGTTCTCATTGCCAACCATGATGTAATAGATTGCGGTTTCGCCATCTTGATAGAGACGCTTCAAGCCATCCATCACGATCACGGCTGTTTCATAAGCGAAGGCTGGGTCGTAGGCACGAACCGTTGGGAAAGCCATTGCGTTGAGCAGGCTATGCCCATCTTGGTGTTGCAAACCTTCGCCGTTGAGTGTGGTGCGGCCCGCTGTACCACCGATCAAGAAGCCCTTGGCTCGCATATCAGCAGCAGCCCAAATCAAATCACCGATGCGTTGGAATCCAAACATCGAGTAATAGATATAGAAAGGAATCATGTTGATGCCGTGCGACGAATAGGCGGTGCCGGCCGCATTGAAGCTGGACATTGAACCTGCTTCGGTGATCCCTTCTTCTAAAATCTGGCCGTCTTGAGCTTCTTTGTAGTAAGCAATTTCCGATGAATCGATCGGTTCGTAAAGCTGACCGTTATGAGCATAGATGCCCACTTCACGGAACATACCTTCCATACCGAAGGTTCGAGATTCGTCAGGCACAATCGGCACAATGTTGCGACCGATTTTCTTGTCTTTGACCAAACGCGATAGCAAGCGAACAAAGCCCATCGTGGTGCTTAATTCTTTACCAGCAAATTGATCGACAAGATTCTTATAGTCTTCAAATGCCGGTACATCCATCAACGGTGCGGTCGTTGGACGCGATGGTAACGATCCACCTAACGCTTTGCGGCGTTCCTTGAGATATTTGATTTCAACGCTTGTTTCGGGTGGCTTATAAAACGGAGCCTTGCCCACTTCTTCGTCGCTGATCGGAATGCCGAAGCGGCTGCGGAATTCGAGCAACTCTTGTTCGTTGATCTTCTTTTTGTTGTGAGCGATATTGCGACCTTCGCCTTGTTCGCCCAAGCCGTAACCCTTGATGGTCTTGGCCAAGATCACGGTAGGTTGGCCTTTGGTTTCGACGGCAGTCTTATAGGCGGCAAATACTTTCTCTGGGTCATGGCCACCGCGGCGCATCTTCTCGAGTTTTTCGTCCGAGAAGTTAACCACCATCTGAGCGAGCTCAGGATGTTTGCCAAAGAAATGTTCGCGAATGTACGAACCTGGCATACCAACATACTTTTGGTACTGTCCGTCAACCACTTCGCCCATGCGCTCTACTAACAAACCCTTTTCATCGCGATCCAACAATGGATCCCAATCTCCGCCCCAGATTACCTTGATCACATTCCAGCCAGCACCACGGAACAACGCTTCAAGTTCTTGAATGATCTTGCCGTTGCCGCGAACTGGTCCATCCAACCGTTGCAAATTGCAGTTGATGACGAAGATCAAGTTATCGAGCTTTTCGCGACCTGCGAGTGTAATTGCGCCCAGCGTTTCTGGTTCATCGCATTCACCGTCACCCAAGAAGGCCCAAACCTTTTGATTGGATGTATCTTTGAAACCGCGATCCTTGAGGTATTCGTTGAAGCGAGCTTGATAGATCGCCATGATTGGGGCCAAGCCCATCGAAACCGTGGGATACTCCCAGAAATCGGGCATCAACCACGGATGCGGATAACTCGACAAGCCTGAGGTTGGTTGGAGTTCGCGGCGGAAGTGTTCCAAGTTGTCTTTCGAGAGACGGCCTTCCAAAAACGCTCGCGAATACATACCGGGCGAAGCATGGCCCTGGAAATAAACTTGGTCGCCATCGTAACCCGATTCGCCACGACCGCGGAAGAAATGGTTGAAGGCCACTTCGTACAACGTCGCGCTAGACGCGAACGTACTGATATGACCACCCAATCCATCGTATTGATTGTTGGCACGCACCACCATCGCCATGGCATTCCAGCGAATGATGCTCTTGATGCGGCGTTCGATTTCACGATTGCCCGGATATGGAGGCTGCTTTGAGGCTGGTATCGTATTGATATAAGGCGTGTTGAGATCTTTTGGAAGATCGACACCTTCCTTGCGTGCCATCGTTTCCAAGGCGCGGAACAATTGCTTAACGCGTTCCGGACCTTTGCTTTTGAGAACATATTCCAGCGATCCTAACCACTCAGCAGTTTCTGCTGGATCGCTATCGACGGGAGGTGGCAACTGACCATTGGCGACAATAGACGGATCTTCATCGCCAAGAATCTTGGCATCTGCCATGCTTAGGTACCTTCAAAGAGCAGTGTGTTGTCAACGAAATACGCGACGTTCATACATATTCACGAACCGAAACCGACCTGACTTTACTAGGAAATCAGTCCACTTTCGGAATGACTGCGGCCTATCTTCTCTATTTTATCAATTTACCATCCACCTGGGGATGCCAAACCATGCGACGGCCTAAATACGCCCGCGCCACTGTCGCATGATATCCGAGAAAGTCCCCTCTGCGCCAAGTCGAATCGTACGAATCATAACGATTGTATCGATCTTGATTCGGACACCCGGGGTCCAGCAAGTCCTATTCATTGTCCCAGATCGTCAAATTCCGAAAATACCCACTCGTAAGGGGGTGACGACAATTCGGCAAAAAAGAAAAAGCTGCCATCTAAAGCTGGATTGTTAACTATTCGCCTTGAGGCATAGGCAGGAGCTTTCCTATACTCCGCCGCCCAAACTTTAGGAAAAGTTGACGTTTGAGCACAAAAAATATGCTTTTGGCAAGGATGCCCGGCTGAACTCCCAACAACTCCCCCTTTTCTCGTTGCACTTTGTGAAGCGGTTCCACCGTGATCGCTCAACGTCCGCAATGATAAACAGTATCCTCAATGGTGGGGTTTTTGGGCGGTGGATCGCATTTTGGGGAGTATTTGCCGCTTTGTGCGCCTACTTCCTCGCTTCTTTGTCTTCCGCTCAGCAAATCGACTACCCACAAAGCGATCCGACCTACCCAGTCCATGTCTCTGGGGAGAAGGGAATTCGTTGGGATCGTGGCGAATATCGCATCTACCAAATTTCGAGTCTGCCAGGAGCGAGCCGGCCTTCCATTCGTCAAGGGAACGCCGTTTATACTGCTGATCGAATCACATTGTGGATCGATCGCACCGTGGTTCCGCAGACTGCCCGCCCAAGTCTCTTGGGTGAAGAGGAACGCAATGACGCTGCAGCAAATGAGCAGCCAACTCGAAATCCCTACAAGGTGATTGTGCTGTGCGAAGGGAATTTTGAAGGCGATTGGGGCAACGGTCGACGCGCTAAAAATGCTCAATGGAGCGGGCGTCTCTTTTCATTTATCCCTATCGAAATGCCAACCATTGCTTGGGAGCAGCAACCAACGGAAACCGCTCCTGCTTTACCTGAAATCGACGGTGCTACAACCAACAGCGGCAAAAAAGATTCGGCTGTTGCATTAGCGAACTATCAGGTTTCCGGAAATCCACCAGGGTTGCTTCAGCCAGGCAATCCGCCGAATACTTTGGGAGGTGCGGGGGCATTCGGTGCTCCAGGTAACGCACCTGCTGTATTGGTTCCCGACGCGAGTTTACCAGCAGTAGGTGGAACAAATCTCCCGGGTGGGCTCCCAGCCAACGGTGTAACGATTGATGCCGGCCAACCGATTCCGGTCCCACCACCTCCTGCAACTTCACCGATGGTTGGTGGCAATGTTCAACCTGTTCCGACGGTTCCAGGACCAATCTCAGCTCCACCTCCACCAATCAACGGTTCGATGGCTCAACCTTTCGCGGGAACAGTGCCCAGTGGAACGCGAGCTTTAAATGGTCCAATTTCTGCGAAGAGCATTACGGTTCGCGGACGTAGCAGTACGCCACCTCAAGTTCGACTATCGCAACGTCCCGATCGCGGTGACTCGGTCGCCGAAATCACCCGTGGTGTTTACATCCATATTGCTGACTCGACATACACTGGCAGCGACGGATCGGTCATGGAGTTAGGTAGTATCGACATCGAAACAGATCGGGCGATCATTTGGATGCCGAATCTGGCTGGGCTCGATTTGACATCGGGGTCCGCGGACCTCAGCGGTCAACAGATTGAACTTTACATGGAAGGCAACATTGTTTTTCGCCAAGGTCAACGTGTCATCTTCGCAGAGAGGATGTATTACAACGTTGCTCAAGAATATGGAATGATCTTGTCAGCCGAAGTGTTGACGCCCGTTCCTGAGTATCAAGGTTTGTTGCGACTTAAGGCTGATGTCTTGCAGCAACGTAATCGCCAAAACTTTTTAGCTTACGATGCGGCGCTCACCAGCAGCCGTTTGGGTGTACCTCGATATTGGTTGCAAGCCCAACGCATTGAATTAGAGGATCGACGACAAGATGACAGCGGATTGTTAGCGGGGCTGCCGGGCTTCGACGATAACAAAACGGAGATGATGGCCAGCACACGCAACAACTTTGTGTATGTCAATAGCGTCCCCTTGTTGTATTGGCCCGTGATGACTACGAATCTAGCTCGACCGAATTTCTATCTTACCGGGGTGAAGATAAAGAATGACGGTATCTTTGGCACGCAAGGAATGCTCGATTGGGATCTATATCAGATCTTAGGTCTCAATGGGGCTGATGGTACTGAGTGGACATTATCAACGGATTACCTGAGCGAGCGTGGTTTTGCGGTCGGTACGAATTTCAATTACGACTTGCCTTGGTTATTGGTGCCGGGGCGAGCGGTGGGTGAACTCGATTTCTGGGGAATCTCTGATAGTGGACTCGATACGTTGGGTTCAGACCGTGTCAAAATGACGCCCGAAGCCGATCAGCGCGGTCGGTTTTTGATTCGTCATAAGCATTTGCTCAATCCAGATACTGAGTTCTGGGCCGAGGTGGGTTACATTTCGGACCGCAACTTTTTGGAACAATATCTTGAGCAATCCTGGGACCAAGATAAGGACTACGCCACAGCCTTGCGGCTTCGTCGCTACAACGAAAACCAGATGTTCGATATCTGGGGGCAAGCTCGCGTTAATGACTTCTTTACAGAAACCGAATGGCTGCCTCGACTTGATCACTATTGGTTAGGTCAACCGGTATTGGATCGCATGACTTGGTACGAACATACGTTTGTCGGTTACGCGAAGCAGCAAACGGCTTCGACACCAACGGATCCGCAAGACGCTGCGAAATTCCAATTGCGGCCATGGGAAACGGATAGCGAAGGTTTGGTAGCTTCAACACGACAAGAGTTAAGTCTGCCATTTAACGCGGGGCCAATAAAGCTCAATCCGTATATCTCAGGTGAAGCAGGTTTTTGGAAGGAAGATGTTACGCAAAATGATGTGACACGCCTCACCGGACAAGCGGGTGTGCGCACTTCATTGCCGATGTGGCAGCTGTATCCGAACACGCAAAGCCGGCTGTTCGACGTGAAGGGTATCGCGCATAAGGTTATCTTCGAAAGCGATTTCTTCTATGCAGATAGCAACGCAAATGTGGATCAATTTCCGTTGTACAACCCAATCGACGATAACTCTCAAGAGCACTTTCGTCGGCGTTTAATTTTTAACACGTACGGTGGATCGTTACCTGACCAATTTGATGAGCGTTCTTACACCTTGCGTAACGGCTTACAGCGGTGGGTTGCTGCGGGTGGAAACGAAGTGGTTGACGATCAAAT
>Ga0209174_10000212_pt1 | contig 44940 bp, 31 predicted proteins | sample JI91814BDNA_FD_187505 | JGI IMG/M metagenome (GOLD analysis project Ga0209174, IMG submission 187505) | Wastewater effluent complex algal communities from Wisconsin, to seasonally profile nutrient transformation and Carbon sequestration -... | ecosystem: Engineered > WWTP > Effluent > Algae...
CCTTACTAGTAAATGAGCATTGAACATTGAGCTCCCGATAGCTATCGGGAGAATATTGAACATTTTCTTCAGTATTAGGGAAATGCTCAATGCTCAACTATCAATTTTCAATGTTCAAGTTATCGGCGGTAGTGAACAGCAATGTTGCCATAGTCTGGTTTATTTATGCCTACCCGAAACATCTTAGTCCGGGGCTACCTCAAGCACTCCTTACTAGTAAATGAGCATTGAACATTGAGCTCCCGATAGCTATCGGGAGAATATTGAACATTTTCTTCAGTATTAAGGAAATGCTCAATGCTCAACTATCAATTTTCAATGTTCAAGTTATCGGCGATAGTAGTCAGCAATTTTGCCAGAGTCTGGTTTATTTATGCTTGCCCGAAACATCTTAGTCCAGGGCTACCTCAAACGCTCCTTACTAGTATATGAGCATTGAACATTGAGCTCCCGATAGATATCGGGAGAATATTGAACATTTTCTTACGCTTTCTACGAACTAAGTTTCCCACCCGTATTTTTGTAACAAACGCTTCAAATCAGCAATCTCTCCCCCATATTAGCCAGCCCCATCGAATATCTCAAGGGAGTAGGACCCCAAAAGGCCGACCTGTTCCGGAAGGAACTCAGCATTTTTACCTTCGGTGATCTGCTCACGCATTTCCCCTTCCGGCATATCGATCGTACCAAACTGAATGCCATCAGTGATCTCACACCCGATATGGAGTATGCCCAGCTGGCAGGAGTACTATTGCGCATGGATATCATTGGACAAAAAGCGGGCAAAAGACTGGTGGCAGAACTCAAAGACCGGACCGGAGAAATTGAACTCACCTGGTTCCAGGGATTAAGCTGGGTGCAAAAAATGCTGGAACCCGGTAATTCCTACCTTGTCTATGGCCGGCTGAGTTTTTATAACGGACAAGCCCAAATGGTACATCCGGAGTTGGAAATAATCCGGCCGGATCAGCCCATCGAAAAGAATTTTCTGGAACCGGTTTATTCAACTACAGAAAAACTCAAATCACGCGGACTGGGAGGCCGGCAAATCGGTAAACTTACCCAGGTATTATTCGGCATGCTGCGCGAACAGGATATCCAGGAGAATTTACCCGCCTCCGTATTGCAGCAATTAAACCTGATCAGTCGTTACCAGGCCATAAGACAAATCCATTTTCCACAATCACCCGCAGAATATGAAGCGGCAGCCAAACGACTTAAGTTTGAAGAATTTTTTATGGCTCAGATGCGGATGGGCTTACTGCGATCGGGCAGACACCGGCATTCTAAAGGAGTGGTATTCGACAAAGTCGGCAACCTTTTTAATGAGTTTTATAAAAATCACCTGCCATTTGAACTCACCAATGCCCAGAAAAGGGTCATCCGCGAAATCAGGAATGATACCGCCAGGGGAAAACAAATGAACAGATTACTCCAGGGTGATGTAGGCAGTGGCAAAACGATTGTGGCCCTGCTCCTCATGTTGCTGTCTGCCGATAACGATTGCCAGTCTTGCCTGATGGCACCCACTGAAATCCTGGCCCGGCAGCATTTTGCAGGTATCAGCCGCCTGCTGGAAAAAATGGGGGTCAATGTCCGACTGCTTACGGGCTCCACAAAGGCAGCCGAACGAAAAAAATTATTAAAAGAGCTGGAAGAGGGGAGCTGTCAAATCCTGATTGGCACCCATGCCGTAATTGAAGACATGGTACAGTTTAAACAGCTCGGGCTCGTGATCATTGACGAACAGCATCGTTTTGGTGTGGCACAAAGGGCCAAACTCTGGCAGAAAGCAGCCATCCCACCGCATGTACTGGTCATGACAGCCACACCTATTCCCAGAACACTGGCCATGACCGCTTATGGCGATCTGGACTATAGTGTGATTGATGAACTGCCACCCGGACGGCAACCCATTGCCACGGTTCACCGTTTGGAATCACAACGCAGCAAAGTGATGGATTTTCTGCGGTCGGAAATAGACAAGGGCCGGCAGGCCTATATCATTTTCCCCCTGATAGAAGAAAGTGATAAACTTGATTACGAGAACCTGATGAAAGGTTACGAAAACGTAAAAGCCTATTTCCCGGAACCGAAATACTGGATCAGTATGGTACACGGAAGACAACCGGCCGATCAGAAAGAACAAAATATGCAGCGCTTTGTTAGTAGAGATACACAGATCATGGTGTCTACTACCGTAATCGAAGTGGGAGTGGATGTTCCTAATGCCTCTGTGATGGTGATCGAGAATGCGGAAAAATTCGGGCTCTCGCAATTACACCAGCTCCGGGGGAGGGTAGGCAGGGGAGCAGAAAAAAGTTTTTGTATCCTGATTACCGGCTCCAAATTGGGTAATGATGCCCGGGAACGCATCAAGGTAATGACGGCTACCGGAAATGGCTTTGAAATTGCGGAAAAGGACCTGGAATTAAGAGGCCCGGGAGAAATAGAAGGTACCAGGCAGAGTGGGGCATTAAACTTTAAGCTGGCTCACCTTGTCCAAGACCGTGATATTCTGGAAATCGCAGGAAAAATGGCGTCCGGACTGATAGAAAATGACCAGGAACTGAATTCGGCAGACAATTTGCCCCTTAAAAACTTTCTACGCCAGCAAAAAGGAGGGGTGTTGTGGAGTAAGATTTCGTAGAATGCCCCTGGAATGACGTATCCGGTTTTTTTTACAATTGGATTACAAAGGCTGGATATTGTTAACAGAAGTTTTCAATCCATATCTGATGAAATTTGGTTATTTTAATAATTCAAAGAATACCGCCCTGAAACAACTATCCATTTTTACCATTACCCTGCTTTACTGCACCCTTGCCCTTGCCCAGGGGAATATAGAATTTATTGAAAACAAAGGTCAATGGGAAGATAAAATCCGTTACAAAGCCACGGTCAGCAATGGCCAGTTGTATATCCGGGACAATGGGGTCACCATGGTCCAGTACAACCCCGCTGATTTTTCCAATGTGATGAAGCTTCTTCATGATCGCACAGAAGGCCTGCCACCGGAAAGATATATGGTGCGGACCCATGCATTTGATATTGACTTTGTAGGAGCTTCCCCCAATTCAAAACAGGTACCGGAAAAAAAGATCGCCACTCAAAATAATTACTTCTCAGGAACTGATCCTTCCAAATGGGCCGGTGGATGCGCCATTTACCAGGCCATCACCATTAAAGAAGTTTACCCCAATGTGGATGTGCGGTACTATACCGATAATGGCTTTCTCAAATACGATATCCTGGTAAAACCCGGAGGGGATGTTTCTAAAATTGCATTGCGCTACAATGGCGTGAATAAAATTCAGGTTAAAAACAAAGAACTGTCGATCACTACCTCAGTGGGTGATCTTCGGGAGTCAGATCCATATACTTATCAGGCCGGTGAAAGTGGGAGAAATGAAATCAATTGCCGTTATACCGTAAAGGATAATATTGTTCGGTTTGATATAAAAGATTATAACCGTAACAGTACCCTGGTGATTGATCCGCAGGTGGTCTTTTGTTCCTTCGCCGGCAGTTCAGCTGATAACTGGGGATATACGGCCACCTATGGTCCCGATGGAAGTTTTTACGGTGGTGGCATCGTGCACGATCCGGGCTTTCCTACATCCCCCGGTGCTTTTCAAACTAATTTTCAGGGAGGAGATTTTGATATCGGTATCATCCGGCTCTCCGGTAACGGGAGTGCCCGCTTATATGCCACTTATGTAGGAGGTTCAGGGAATGAACAACCCCATAGTCTGATCGTTGACAATGTCGGTAATCTCGTACTCGCCGGAAGAACCAATTCACCGATCACCGGTGCTGGTGCCTATCCGCTTACCGGACCACGCTTCGGTCCCTGTGGCAGTTATGATATTGTGGTTACAAGACTAAGCCCAACCGGTACCCTGCTTGCTTCCAAAAGAATTGGTGGTACCAGCATGGATGGGGTGAATATTCAAACCACCCGAAACAAGATTTCCCTTCAGCAGAATTATGGTGATGATGGAAGGAGTGAAGTAATACTGGATGGATCCGGAAATATACTGGTGGCTTCCTGTACCCAGTCCACAAGTACAAACACACCTGCAGATAATTTCCCCACTACTGCTGGTACATTCCAACCGGCAAAATCCGGCAATCAGGATGGGGTACTGATCAAGTTTAGTCCAGATCTGAGTTCACTGATCTTTTCCAGCTACCTGGGCGGAGCTGCTAATGATGCAGCCTATGTACTGGCCATGGGGCCGAATGGAAATATATTTGTTGCCGGAGGAACGGAGAGTGCTGCAACTGATTTTCCAGGCAATGAAGCCGGCACCGTGGGTCCCAATAATCATGGCGGTATTGATGGGTTTATTTCAGAAATAACACCGAATGGAAGTACTGTAGTCAGAACAGCCTTTATCGGCACCGGTGGAACAGATCAGGTGTTCGGTATACAATTCGATAGCAAAGGTTTTCCTTATATCACAGGACAAACCACCGGTTCCTGGCCTGTTGTCAATAATCTCCCCGGCACCCCCTCAATTTATACAGACGCCGGAGGAAAACAATTCATTGCCAAACTGGAGAAAGATCTTTCCCGTTTTGTTTATTCTACCATGTTTGGAACCGGTTCAAATACTCCTAATATTTCCATCACCGCATTTCTGGTTGACCGTTGTGAAAATGTTTATGTCTCGGGCTGGGGAGGTTTTTACGGAACCAGTAATCTCTTTAATAGTGCCGGCACCACTGGCTTACCCGTAACGGGAAATGCCATCAAGTCAAATACGGATGGGAAAGATTTTTACTTCTTTGTATTAAAAAGGGATGCTTCTCAACAACTCTTTGGTAGCTTTTTTGGAGAGGTCAACCGGCCCGGTGCCGGATGCGACCATGTGGATGGCGGTACCAGCCGCTTCGACCGAAACGGAATCATTTACCAGGCTATTTGTGCCAATTGCAATCTTGATCCAAGCGGAATCAGACCAAAGTATGATGTGACCGCAGGTGCCTGGTCCGAATCGAATAATGCCAGCGGGGCAGGCTGTAATCTCGGTATGCTGAAATTTGATCTGGAACTGGCCGGTGTGGATGGTGAAGTAAGATCAGCCCTGGGTGGCAGCAATGTTTCCGGATGTGTACCCCTGACCATGAATTTTGTAGACTCCATCGGGAATGCACTGAGTTATGAATGGCATTTTAATTATGTACCGGGCAATCCCCCCGATCTGGTTACACCTAACCCGGCAGCAAGTTTCACCTATAATGCAATTGGAACGTATACGGCCATGCTGGTTGCTGTGGATCCGGGTTCCTGTAATGTGCGTGATACTTCTTTTATGCAGATCAGGGTGGGCAATATCAAAGCAAACCTGCTGCCATCATGGGCACCATTCGGTCCCGGATGTCCCAAACTGAATTACCAGTTTATCAATAACTCAACAGTGAGTAATCCGGGATTCCCCTTCCAGGATACTTCTTTTGTGTGGGATTTTGGCGATGGCAGTCCGCTGGTACCCGCCCTCATCGGACCTGGTAATGCGGTAAACCATACTTATCCCGGAACGGGCAGCTATTCGGCCAAACTTATTTTGAAGGATACTACTTATTGTAATAATCCGGATGACAGCACTTTTATTATCAGCATTGCTGAAAATGTAAAAGCCATTATCAGTACCCCGGCAACGGGTTGTGCGCCTTATAATGCACAGATCCGCAGCACTTCGGAAAATGCAGTAGGATGGCTATGGGATTTTGGTGATATCGGTTCTCCGGATAATACCTCTACCCTTGAAAATCCGGTACACCTGTATCAGAACCCCGGCACTTATACAATCCGTTTAACAGCTAATAACCCGGGAACCTGTAACCTTACCCACGATACCACATTCACTATTACAGTGTACATGGATCCGATTCCTTTATTCACGGCAGCACCAGATCCACCGGTGGTGAATACTCCTACCGTATTTACCAATCTGTCTTCCATTGATGCTGTGAGATTTAAATGGGTTTTTGGGGATGGCGACAGTCTCTTTACCAATTCCAGATCCAATGTGAGTCACCAGTATAATGCCACCGGAACGTATAATGCCTGTCTGACGGCTTATAATGCAGTCGGCTGCGACAGTACCTTCTGCTTACCGGTACGCGCTTTGATTGATCCGCTGGTTGATGTTCCCAATGCATTTACACCACTCAGTAGTGATGAAAACAATACCGTTTTTGTGCGCGGATTTGGTATTGGAAAAATGAGTTTCACCATCTGGAACCGTTGGGGACAAAAAGTATTTGAGACCAATAACCGTTTCCAGGGCTGGGACGGTAAGCTGAAAGGGGTAGTACAACCCATGGATGTATATGTTTATACCCTGAGTGTGGAATTTACAGACGGTAAAAAAACAACCAAACGGGGCGATTTAACGTTAATAAGATAAGGAGGTCAAGATGAAGAAGCGGAGCATACTTATTTTTTGTAGCATAATGTCACTGGGGTTCAACCTCAGGGCACAGGATCTTCATTTTTCACAGTTCTTCAATTCGCCCCTGCTCACCAATCCTGCCAACACCGGATTTATTCCGGATGGCGATTACCGGCTGGGAGTGAATTACCGGAATCAGTGGGCTTCCGTCACGGCCTTCCCTTATAAAACAATGAGTGCTTTTGGCGACTGGCAAACCATGCAGAACCAGGATAATACCGGCTGGCTGGGTATCGGTGGAGTAATTCTTCGGGATGTGGCTGGTACCAGTGTACTTACTTCTACTAAAGTGTATGGTTCAGTCGCCTATCACCAGATGATCAATGCCGGAAGCCTGGTGAGCCTGGGCTTCAATGTGGGCTGGGCCAATAAACAAATCAACACATCCAATCTGACTTTTCCCAGTCAGTGGAATGGAAAATTCTTTGATGTTCACCAGACCACTACCGCACCTAAACTGGATCGGAACAATATCAACTACCTCGATATGCAGGTGGGAATGAACTATGCCTATTTTCCCACAAATGATATTTATCTCAATGCCGGTTTTTCCGCCATGCATGTTAACCGCCCAAAAGAATCATTCTTTAATGATGAGTCAGGAGGCAATAACCGCGTGCCGGTAAGGTATACCGGTTTCCTCAATGGAAGTATCAAACTCAATGACCGGGTCATCGTCAACCCCAATGTATATGGATCCTTACAGGCCAATGCCTGGGAGGTTGTTGGCGGACTGAATGCCCATTATAATGCATCCGGTGACGGAGAAAAAGTATTGATTGCGGGTGTCTATTACCGGTATAAAGATGCGGTCATTCCGATGCTGGGGTTTAGCTTTAAGGACCTGACCTTTACATTCAGTTATGATGTAACCACTTCTTCACTCAGTAATTTTAATAATGGCAGGGGTGGATTCGAGTTCTCCCTGATCAAACAGGGCGTAGTTGACCGCTACAATGGTAACCGCCGGGAGTCCATGTGCCCCTCTTTTAAAACTTATTGACCGTTCGTTTTTCTACATCTCCTCTTTTTGTCCGATTTTTACAGTCCTCAACACAATCATGCATGATGGATACAGCCACCGCCGCCACAATTACAGCAGCACATATCAGCGAATTCAAAAAAATTGCAGGCGATGCCTTTGTCTTTGCCGATGAAGAAACCCTGGATCATTACGGACGTGACCAGACCGAAGATCTGCACTACCTGCCCGAAGTAGTCATCAAACCCAGAACAGCAGAAGAGATCAGTGCCATTCTCCGGATCTGTCATGAGCATCATATTCCGGTAACACCACGCGGTGCCGGTACCGGACTCAGCGGGGGAGCCCTCCCGCACCTGGGTGGAGTAGTATTATCTACAGAAAGAATGAACAGTATCCTGCAAATAGATGAACGCAACCTGCAGGTAACGACGGAGCCGGGTGTGATCACGGAAATATTACAGAATACCGTTAAAGAAAAAGGATTGTTTTATCCACCTGATCCGGCCAGCCGTGGCTCCTGTTTTATCGGGGGAAATATATCTGAAAACAGTGGCGGACCAAAGGCCGTAAAATATGGCGTGGTCAAAGATTATGTACTGAATCTCGAAGTGGTTTTACCAACCGGTGAAATCATCTGGACCGGTGCCAATGTGTTGAAAAATTCAACTGGCTATAACCTCACACAATTGGTGGTGGGTAGTGAAGGGACGCTGGGTATTGTAACAAAAATTGTATTAAGACTGATCCCGCATCCAAAATTTGATTTACTGATGCTGGTTCCCTTCCGCAGTCTGGAGCAGGCCGGTGAAGCAGTCAGTGCTATTTTCCGCGGAGGTTTTACACCCAGTGCCATGGAACTGGTGGAGATCAATGCCCTTCGTATTGTAAGCCGCATGGTGGAAAGCAGTGCCGTACCAGTCACGGATGACACACAGGCCCACCTGATCATTGAAGTGGATGGCAATGATATGGATGTGCTGATGAAAGAAATGGAAGCCATTGGGGAGCTGCTTACTCAGTATGATATTGGTGATATTTATTTTGCCGATGATGCCCAGCAAAAAGCAGCTTTATGGATGTTGCGCCGCAAAGTGGCCGAAGCCGTAAAACTGGACGGCTATACCATTGAAGAAGATACCGTGGTACCCCGGGCCGAATTACCGGCCCTGATCAGGGGCGTCAAAGAAATCGGTGCCAAACATGATTTTGCCGTAGTCTGTTATGGCCATGCCGGTGACGGTAACCTGCATATCCGGATCAAAAAAGAAGGGGTACCGAATAGTCATGGTCATCCGGCCATGACCGCAGCGCTCCGGGAATTATTTAAACTGGTGAATGAACTGGGTGGTACCATCAGCGGTGAACATGGCATTGGTTTGATCCAGAAACCTTATATGGATATTGTATTCAGGGAAACACAAATCAGGCTGATGCGTGAGATCAAAAAATGTTTTGATCCCCATCATATTCTGAACGCCGGGAAAATATTCAGTTGATGGAAACAATAGCCTGAAGCAAATCACAAAACTGGAAATCATAAATACACCCTATATGAAGCGTAGCATTGTTTTGATCATGTTCGGATTGGTGACGGTGACTGCTTTTGGTCAGCGGGAAGAGGAAGAAGAAAAAGGTGGCTGGAAAACCAATCATCTGTTTATTGGTTCCGGATTAAATCTCGGTTTCTCCAATGGATTTATCATTGGGTTGAATCCGGAAGTAGGTTACAGTATCAACCGGTTTATTGATGCGGGTATTGCCACCAACCTGACCTATGTGACACAAAGAAGTCCTTTTGCCAATCTCTCTTCCCGATACCTGGCGCTTGGAGGCGGACCCTTTGTAAGAATATGGCCGGCCAGAATGATTTTTATTGGCGGTCAGTATGAATACAATGCCATTACTTATAAAGAAGTGGAATCAGGCGTTACAACCTATAAAGAAAAGACAAGTGCGGGCAGTATGCTGGTGGGACTGGGCTACGGAAATCGCGTGATTGGTCAATCACAGTTTTTTACCAGTATCATGATCGATGCGCTGAATAATCCAAATTCTCCATACAGGGATCAGTATGGCAGGGTTTTACCGGTTTTTCGTACCGGATTTATTTTTTACCTCGGTCAGCGAAATGAAAGATAAAAATCTAAAGCAGGGTAAATAATTCTTCCGGTTCCCGGATAAATGTGATTCTTTTGATGGCTTCCTCATACAGGAAGCCTTCTTTTTTCATGAGCTCAATATGGGCCGCTAAATGATCATAGAAGCCGGCAGAATTCAGGATATAAATCTGTTTATCATGTATGGTGAGCTGGTTCCAGGTAACGATCTCAAATAATTCGTCCAATGTGCCAAAGCCACCGGGCAGGATGATGGCTGCATCTGATACACTGTAAATCCTTCTCTTTCGTTCATGCATATCATCACAGATAATCAGTTCTGTGATACCGCGGTGCTGTACTTCCCATTCCAGTAATAATTTGGGAATAAACCCCATCACTTCACCGCCCTGCTGCATCACACTGTCGGCAATCACACCCATCAGTCCGGCACTGCCTCCGCCATAAATCAGTTTAATCTGCCTTTGTGCAAGCATTACACCGAGGGTGGCAGCATGTTGCTGAAAAACAGGATTGTTTCCGTTTTTGGAACCGCAAAAAACAGCAATGGATTGAATAGCCATGTTTAAATAATATTGGCACAAAGGGAGAATAAATTTCTTTATCTTCAAAAATCTGTTTCCCACATCTGCGATGATGGAAATGGAATTGATTGTTTCATCCCGCATGGGGTTGCGCACTTACAGACTGATGTCCTGTTCCCCGTGTGAAATAAAAACATATGTCGCCAACAATCCTCTTTTGCTTTGTCATCGGCTATTTTGCTTTATTACTCGGTGTAGCCTGGTACACTTCCCGCAACTCAGATAATGAATCTTTTTTTATCGGTAACCGGAGCAGTAACTGGATGCTGGTCGCCTTTGGGATGATCGGTACTTCACTCAGCGGTGTCACTTTTGTAAGTGTACCCGGAGGAGTAGGCAGCGGCAATTTTTATTATTTTCAGATCGTACTCGGTTACCTGTTGGGTTATCTCGTGATCGCCTTTGTATTACTTCCCTTGTATTACAAGATGAACCTCACAAGCATCTATACTTATCTGGAAAAAAGATTCGGGATCAATGCCCATAAAGCAGGAGCTTTCTTTTTTATCCTCTCCAGAACAGTTGGTGCCACAGCCCGCTTATACCTGGTGATCAGTGTACTGCAGATTTTCATTTTTAATAAGATGGGAATTCCCTTTGCTGCTACTGCACTCGTGATCCTGGTACTGATCCTGCTCTACACTTTTGAAGGGGGTGTAAAAACGATTATTTATACGGATACCCTGCAAACCACGGGTATGCTTACCGGATTGGTTGTCTGTATCATCGTGATCGTGAAAGCCCTGGGAACTGATTTCGGTGGTGCCATGAGCATGATGGCAGATAAAGGCTATACACAGATTTTTAACTGGGATGTAAAAGCAGGTTCCTTCGCGCTTAAACATATCATTGGAGGAATGTTTATTGCCATTGCGATGACCGGTCTGGACCAGGAAATGATGCAAAAGAATATCAGTGTGAAGACCCTGAAAGATTCTCAAAAAAACATCATGACATTTACCACGGTACTCATGGTGGTGAATTTCCTCTTTCTGGTATTGGGCGGAGTCCTTTATCTCTATGCGGCCCAAAACGGCATCACCGTTCCTTCGGATGATCTCTTCCCCACCATTGCGCTCAGTAATGCATTCAGCGGCACCATCGGTATTATTTTTATCATCGCCCTGATCTCTGCACTTTTTCCCAGTGTGGATGGCGCTATCACATCGCTTACTTCCTGTTTCTGTATTGATATTCTTGGACTAAACAAAAAAGAGGGTACGGAAAAGGAAAAGAAAAGAACCAGATTGAAAGTGCATTTCAGTTTTGCCCTTGTATTTTTTGTCATGGTCCTGGTTTTTAAAGCGATCAATGACAAACTCATCATTGACTTCATCCTGAAATTTGCGGGCATCACCTATGGACCACTCCTGGGCTTATTTGCCTTCGGCATTCTTACAAAAAGAGTGCTCGACGATAAAAAGATATGGCCGGTCTGTATCATCGCTCCTTTACTGGCCCTGGTCATTGACATGCTCAGTAATCCGGCCTGGTATGAAGCCAAACTGCATGTAACACTGGGATTACAAAGTCTGTCCGACAGTATTTTTAACGGCTATAAAATCGGAAACGAATTAATCCTGATCAACGGGCTTCTGACTTTTGCCGGTTTGTGGATGATTTCTGCTCCGGCCAAATCTGCTAAATTGCAGGCTGTATAAACCGTAAACCAACACTTATCATATGAAAAGAAGTCTCCTGATCCTCTCTTTCTTTACCATGCTGTCAATGTTGACCGCCTGCGGTGGAAAAACTGAAAAGAAAGATGAAAAGAAAGAAGAAATCAAAGAAGAAATCAAAGAAGAAAAGAAAGCAGCTGCAACACTCAGTACTGAAATGCAGGACTTTATGCTCAATTTCAATGGCCGCTCTGGTTCTGTAAGGGTAGCCCTGGATGAATTTGGCAAAGCAGGACTGGACCGGAAGGACATGGATCTGTATGATCTTGACAAACCCGTTGTACTGGAAACAAATGGTAATTGCTATCTCATGGAGTTTGTATCCGGGATCACCAAACGCAAATACAATGTTTGCTGGGATGGCGGAAGGATCGCAACCATCGAGGATAAGGGGATGGAGTAAGCGGTATCTTTGCAAAAAAAATCCATTGGACCTGTTACTTCCTGCTGCCGAACAATATGCGTTGGCCCATACTTCAGCAGAAGATGCCCTGCTGAAGGAAATTAATGATTATACGGTACAGTATCATCCGGAGCACCATATGCTTAGTGGTCAGCTGCAGGGAAAACTGCTGGAAATGATCAGTTGCATGATCCGGCCCCGGCGCATTCTGGAAATCGGCACATTTACCGGTTACAGCGCTTTATGCCTGTCCAGAGGCCTGACAGATGACGGCGAGTTGCACACTATTGAGCTGCGGGAAACGGATGCATTAAAAGCGAGGGCATTTTTTGACCGGTCTGTACAGTCCCGGCAGATAATTTCTCATACCGGAAATGCGTTAGAGATAGTGCCGAAACTGGCGGAAAACTGGGATTTGGTGTTCATCGACGCGGATAAACCCGCTTATATTCAATATTTTAACCTTGTTTTCCCCCATTTGCGGAAAAACGGCTTTATTTTAGCAGATAATATTTTCTTTCACGGGCAGGTCCTGGGGGATAAGATCAGTGGAAAGAGTGCCAAAGGCATCAGCGAGTTCAATGCCTTTATCCGGGAAAGAAAAGATATCGAAAAAGTGGTACTGACCGTCAGGGACGGCCTCTACCTTATTCGGAAATTGTAAGTAGTATCCCATGCAAAAATTGAAAAGAACCGGACTGATCATATTGTTACTCATCAGTATAAAGGGTAAGGCCCAGCAGTCCGAACTGGTTAAGAATTATATCAGTCAATACAAGGACCTGGCCATTACCGAAATGCAGCGCACCGGTGTGCCTGCTTCTATCAAACTCGCCCAGGGCATCCTGGAAACCATGGCGGGTACCAGTGACCTGGTGATTCGTTCCAATAATCATTTTGGGATCAAGTGTAAGTCCACCTGGACCGGTGAAACAGTTAAACACAACGATGATGAAAGAGGGGAGTGTTTCCGTAAATATCCCAGTTCGGAACAATCTTACAAAGACCACTCTGATTTTTTAAAAGGCAATCAGCGCTATGCTTTCTTATTTGAGCTCGATCCCACTGATTATTCAGGCTGGGCCTGGGGTCTTAAGAAAGCCGGCTATGCCACCAATCCGCGTTATGCCATGGCCCTGATTAAAACCATTGAAGATTATGGTTTACAGGAATACAGTTTTATTGCACTGGGACGTACCCCGGATAAAACAACCGAACTGGCTGATGCCAATCCCAATCCTGCACCAGCCGTTGAAAAAGCAGTAGCAGTCAGTGATATCCCGGTAAAAAAAGAGGAACAGCAATCGGTAGAAAAAAACAGTACCGCGATTAAAACGGAGCAACCGGTATCAAACGGACCTGTTTATCCCAGAGGGGTTTTTAAGATCAATGAAACGAAAGTGATCTATGTGCCCAAGGGTTCTTCTTATCTCGCGATTGCAAAAGAGTATGATGTAGATCTGGCTAAAGTATTTGAGTTCAATGAAATTCCGAGAGCAGAAGAAGTAGACAGGGATCGCCTGATCTACCTGCAACGGAAAAGGAAAACAGGCAATAGCGAATATCACACTGTACAACCTGGCGAAAGTCTCCACGATATTGCACAAAGAGAAGCCATCCGTATTGAAAGCCTGCTGGAACTAAACTGGCTCAGAGAGGGAGAAGTACCAGCGGTGGGTGAACAATTAAGCCTGCATAAAAAATCTTCCAATGTGCCCAAACTGGCACTGACTACCCAATATTCTATTCTGCCCGGAGGAAATACCAGGGGCACCAATTAACAACCACTGTTTATGAGCACCGTTAAAGTGCACGACAAGCAATTTGAGGTTTATCTTTCTGAAGCCGTGATCCTGGAAAGGGTGAAGGCACTGGCTGATCAAATCAGTAATGACTACGCCGGAAAAAAACCACTTTTTATAGCCATCCTCAACGGGTCCTTTATGTTCGCATCTGACCTGTTTAAGCAATTGCATATCGAAGCAGAACTCTGTTTTATCAAACTGGCCTCTTACAAAGGGATGAAATCATCCGGTAATGTGGTTACGTCAATCGGACTGGAGGATGATCTTTTTGGAAAGGAAGTCATCATTGTCGAAGATATTGTAGACACGGGCAAAACGCTCCATCATTTTCTGCCTAAGCTGATGCACCAGCAACCCAGATCACTTAAAATTGCCACACTGCTTCATAAATCAGAAGCTACTACCTATCCGCTGACACTGGACTATGTGGGTTTTGATATCCCGAATAAGTTTGTGGTCGGGTATGGCCTGGATTATGACGGATTGGGCCGGAATCTGAAAGAGATTTACCAGGTCATTTAAGCAATTAGAATCGGTTGGTCTTTTTTTGTATCTTACTAAGAAGTCCCGTATCTAAAAAGGAACAGGTTTCATATTTTGAAAATTAACCCCTGAAGGCTGCTTGTCAAATACTGACCCTTCTGCTGTTTAGTTTGTCCGCCTACTCCCAGCAGTATTACCTGCGCGGTGAAGTAAAGGACGAAGCAGGTAATATATTGCAAAATGTCTCCATCCTGCAACACAAGACCGGCTATATGTTCCGCAGTGGCACCCAGGGAACTTTTGGCATCCTCTGTCACGCACCTGCTGATACATTTAGTTTCTCTTTTGAAGGTTATCGTTCAGAAAAATTATACCTGAATGCAGATAACTATGCCAGTATAAAAATGAAACTCCTTCCTGCCGGTGCTGCCAATAGCAGGAGAGACCGGCTTTCTTCCCTGACGAAAGACCTGGATAAGGAAGAGCAGAAGAACTGGTACACAGGCGATGAAACCTATGCCAGTTTGCTGGAGAATCATTTTATCAATGCCCGGAAATTTCCCAACACGGGGATGTCATTAAATGTGGACCGGGCTTCCTATAGTAATATCCGTCGCTTTATCACACTCAATTCTATTGTGCCCCCGGATGCAGTACGTATTGAGGAGATGCTGAATTATTTTAACCTCAGTTACCGTGAACCACCGGCAAAGGATTTATTTTCTGTACATACCAGGCTTAGTTCCTGTCCCTGGAATAATGAAAACCAGCTTTTCTATATCAATCTTTCTTCCCGTAAACTAAACCTGGATTCATTACCTCCCAGCCACCTGGTTTTTTTGATTGATGTGTCGGGCTCCATGGATATGCCCAATCGACTTCCACTGCTCAAATCAGCATTCAGACTCCTGGTCAATAACCTTCGGGCAAAGGATTCTGTTTCAATTGTTGTGTACGGAGGGGTTACCGGCGTGATGCTGAATACCACCAGCGGGGCAGAGAAAGAAAAAATCCTCAAAGTAATTGATGAACTGGAACCGGGCGGTACCACACCGGGAGAGTCAGGTATCAAGCTGGCCTACAGTGTGGCCCGCAATCATTTTATAAAAGATGGCAATAACCGGGTGATACTGGCCACGGACGGAGATTTTAATGTGGGTTTGAAAACAGAACAGGATCTGGATGAAATGATTTCGCAGCACCGGGAGTCTGGCGTCTATTTATCCTGTCTGGGGGTCGGAATGGGTAATTACAAGGATTCGAAAATCCAGACCCTGGCCCGAAGGGGCAATGGCAACTTTGCTTATCTCGATAATTTCAAGGAAGCAGAAAAAGTATTGCTCAAAGAATTTACCCAAACCCTGTATGCAGTAGCAGAGAATGTGTACCTGAATGTGGAATTCAATCCTGACCTGGTGAAAGATTACAGGCTGATTGGCTTTGATAATAAAGTGGGGGCGCTTCGTGATTCATTGGCGGTAATTGAAGGAGGAGAGATTGGCTCGGGTTATTCCATGATTGCAATTTTTGAGATTGTACCAACTGAGGCTAACCGGAAAGCTATTCAGCAAACACCTCAGGCAGGTAAGTTCGCAGATATTGTTCTCCGTTATCAACCAGTGGGAGAAGCAAAGCAGTACAACAGTAATTTTAATGCGGAATTCACATATAGTCCGATTGAATCCCTGGACAAATCGCATCGTTTCTCTGCTGCAGTGGCCATGTTTGGGTCATTACTGCGCAGTTCTTCATTCATGAAAAATAATAGCTGGAATGAAGTGCTGGCACTGGCCCAGGCCGCTTCGGGAGCTGATGATTTATTGCAACAGGAATTTATCGGACTGGTACAACAGACCCGGACCTTGTATTCAAAAGTGAAAAAGAAAAGAGGGGGAAACGGACAGCCTTACTGATCTCAGTTTTTTTCGCTCAGGGCTTTTTTAAAATAGGCATCCCATTTTTGTTGCTGCTCCCGGTTGGTGAAATGATCCGTTTCCTGGTCATATTTTATTTCCAGTTGCTTGAATTTTTCCAGTTCCTCATTAAATATTTCAGCAATCCTGGCTTCATAGTTATGACGGAAGAATACAGTGTTGTTGACCCTTTGCAGGAATGTTCTCGCAAATAATAAACCGATATTGAAATGACCCTGTTCATGGGCCAGCAGTGAATCACTAACTTTTTCCGCCTTCTGCCAGGATCTTTTTTCCAGCTCAAGTGTTATGTCTACCTTCCATTTTACGGTGTCTCCCCTGAAATTAAACGGGCCCCAACTGTAGCGCACATACCAGTAGGTATAAGCAAAGAGATCCGTGTTGTTATCCGGATTGCCGGTGAAATCTGCCCAGCGTAAGGGGCGATTAATTTTTTCAGCGTTGATGATGATGGTTTGGGCATGTGAATTACCTGCTTTGCAGAGTAGAATTGCAATCAACAGGAGGGTAAAAAAATGCTTGTTCATCTGACTTACTTGTCAGATTAAATTACGAAAACATTTCTTTGATCTTGTCAAAAAAGTTTTTGCCGCCCTTCTCGGGATGAGGTTTGAAATTGGGAGAGTTCCCCAGTTTTTCCAGCAATGCTTTTTCTTCCGCTGTCAGGTGCTGCGGGGTCCAGATATTCACCTGGATCAGCTGGTCACCTTTCTGGTAGGCATTTACAGCAGGAAAACCTTTTCCTTTTAAACGGAAGATCTTACCACTTTGTGTTCCTGGCGGGATTTTTATTTTGGCTCTTCCATCAATCGTGGGTACTTCAATCTGGGTGCCAAAGACTGCATCGGTAAAAGACAGGTGCAATTCATAAGCCACATTTAATCCTTCCCGGTGCAATTCCTTATGGGGTTCTTCTTCTATCAGCACAATCAGGTCGCCCGGCATACCCCCTCTTTCACCGGCATTGCCTCTGCCCGTTACATTCATCTGCATTCCTTCCCCTACACCGGCAGGTATATCAATACTTACCGTTTCTTCTGCATACACTCTTCCTTCGCCTTTACAGGAAGCACATTTAGCGGTAACCGTTGTGCCTTCTCCATTACAGGTTGGACAAGTAGTAACAGTCTGCATCTGACCCAGAAATGTATTCTGCACTTTTCTTACCTGGCCACTGCCACCACAGGTACTGCAGGTTTGTACACTGCCCTTATCCTTGGCACCGGACCCACCACAGGTAGTACAGCCTACATATTTTTTAACCTTGATATTTTTGGTTACGCCGTTCGCAATTTCTTCATAGGTCAGCCGGATCTTCACGCGGAGATTACTGCCTCTCACACCACGACTGCGTTGTCCGCCGCCACGGCGTTGTCCGCCACCAAAGAAAGAGCCGAAAAGATCTTCACCGAAAATATCTCCGAACTGACTGAAGATATCATCCATGTTCATACCGGCACCGCCGCTAAAACCACCTCTTCCGTTTCCACTAACACCAGCATGGCCATAACGATCATATTGTGCTTTCTTATCAGCATCACTCAGTACTTCATAGGCTTCAGCTGCTTCCTTGAATTTATCTTCCGCGGCTTTATCACCCGGATTACGATCGGGATGGTATTGCATGGCCACTTTGCGGTATGCTTTTTTAATTTCATCCGCAGATGCGCCCTTGCTTACCCCCAGTATTTCGTAATAATCTCTTTTGCTCATAGTGGAAAATGTGTAAATGTGTGAATGTGTAAATGTGAGAAATGTGAAAATGTGTGAATGTGAAAATGAGAGAATCTGTGAATGTGAAAATGAGAGAATGTCGTATCCGTGTATTCATTTCCACACTTCCACAATCACATATTTTCACATTATCCCATTACTTCCCTACTACCACTTTCGCGTGACGGATGATTTTATCATTCAGGTAATATCCCCTCGTCACTTCATCAATCACTTTTCCTTTCATTTCTTCGGAAGGGGCCGGGATTTCTGTGATCGCTTCATGCCAATCGGGGTTGAATTCCTGCCCGATCGTTTCCATCGCTTTGACCCCTTTTGATTGGAGGGTAGACCTGAGTTTGTTAAATACCAGCATCACCCCTTCTTTTACAGCATCGCTGTCGCTATTATTCTCCAGCTGTTTTTGCGCCCGGTCACAATCGTCCAGCACAACCAGCAAATCAGTAATCACTTCCCGGCCGGCAGTCTGAATCAGTTCAATTCTTTCTTTGGCATTCCGGCGTTTGAAATTTTCAAATTCTGCCACTTTACGCAGGTACCTGTCATTCGCTTCTGCCAGATCTTCCTGGAGTTTTTCCAGCGCTGACTCTTCTGCCACCGGTTCATTCAGGTGGCTGGTACCATGCTGGTTTTCATCCGTATTGATATCCATACCAGTTTCTCTTTCCGGTATTCCGTTTTGTTTTTCTTCCATATCTGTTTCTGCCATTTTTTCCATTAAATCCCGGGGTTCAGCCCCGGGAGGCGGCAAAGGTACAAAGGTCAAGAATACTGCCAACCGCATAAATAAAGACAAAATGACCTGCCCCAGACCGGCCTCAAGAGGGTTCAGTATCAGGGGCTTTACTTACCTTGCCGCCATGAACCGTGTATTCCTGAAAAGAAAGATCGCCCCCCGGGTACAGAATGGCCATCCCTGGATTTTTAATAATGAAGTGGAGAAATCCGATCAGGAATTGAAGGCCGGGGAAGTGGCCGAGGTATTTACCTACGACCAGAAATTTATCGGAAAGGGCTATGTTAACCCCCAGTCCCAGATTCCCGTCAGGCTGCTGACCCGTAGCCGCTCCGTAGAAATCAATGAACAATTCTTCCTGGACCGGATCCGGGAATGCTGGGATTACCGGCAAAAAACAGGATATGTCGAAAACTGCAGGCTGGTCTTTGGCGAAGCAGACGGCTTGCCACAACTGATCATTGATAAGTTCAATGATTATTTCGTGCTGCAGACTCTGGCACTGGGGATTGATGTGTGGAAACCAGCCATTGTGAAAGCACTGGAAACCATATTTTCTCCCAAAGGAATTTATGAAAGGAATGATGTACCGGTAAGGGAACTGGAAGGACTTCCACAGCACAAAGGATTTTTATCTGCCCCCTTTGATACAAAGATCACCATCAATGAAAACGGACTTCAGTTTTATGTGGATGTAGAGAACGGACAAAAAACAGGTTATTTTTTAGATCAGCAGGATAACCGCCGTGCCATACAACATATTGTAAAAGGTGCGGATGTGCTGGGCGCATTTACTTATACCGGTACTTTTGAAATTCATGCTGCACATTATGGTGCCAAATCTGTACTGGGTCTTGATATTTCAGCCAGTGCTGTGGAGCAGGCCAATGCCAATGCACAATTAAATGGTTTGGAGAAGATCTGTCGCTTTGAAGCCGCCAATGCTTTTGATGTGCTCAAACAATGGTCAAAAGATGGAAGGCAATATGATGTGGTCATGCTGGATCCACCCGCCTTTACCAAGAGCAGGGAAACTATTCAGAAAGCTATTACCGGATATAAGGAAATCAATCTGCGCGGCATGAAACTGGTGAAGCCCGGTGGATTCCTGGTTACTTCTTCCTGTACGAACCTGGTGAATGCCGAATTATTCATGCAGATCATTGATATGGCAGCCAAGGATGCGAGAAGAAAATTAAGACAGGTAAGTTTTCAAAGGCAGGCAGCCGACCACCCGATCATCAGGGGAATGGAGAATACAGAGTATTTGAAATTTCTGATTGTACAGGTGCAGTAAGGCGAGTGGCTAGTGGGGAGTGGCTAGTAGGGTTGCGGCGGTTGAAACTTCATCATTCTGATATCATTTGTTCGTCTGTTCTTATTTCGGCGAGAGGGGAGTGGCGAGCGGCTAGTGGGGTTGGGGCGGTTGAAACTTCATCATTCTGATATCATTTGTTCGTCTGTTCTTATTTTGGCGAGAGGGGAGTGGCGAGTGGCTAGTGGGATTGCGGAGGTTGAAACTTCATCAATCGGATATCATTTGTTCATCTGTTCTTATTTCGGCGAGTGGCAAATAGCTAGTGGCTAGTGGCGAGAGGCGAGCTTGCCCGCCGAAGCATATGCGAAGGAGGGTGGGGAATACAAATAGTTGAGAAACGAGAAGTTAATAAGGAAATAAATATGCGCAGGTACTGAATACCTAATACCTAATACCCAATACCTATACTCTTAACGGGAAACCTGGAACTTGCCAGACTCAATGATCTTTCCGGATGGATCAATCACATGATAAATGTAGACACCCCTGTTGAAATCGTTCAGGTCAATAGTAATTTTTGAAGGGGCATTGATGGACTCGTAGACTTTTCTTCCCAAAACACCGTTATATATATGGATGGTTAATCCGGAACGGTAATTCTTTTGCATATCAAGTGTAACATAACTTGTAGCAGGGTTGGGGTACAACTTAATAATACGATCCTGCGCATCAGCAGACGGAGTTGTTCTGGATGTTTGGCCCTGTGACTGGATGGCAATCAACAGAATAAAGGATAGTATGGGTAGAATTCGTCTCAACGAAACAAATTTACTTTTATTATTCGAAAAGTAGGCCAAGTTTTTTATTCCTGCAACGTAAATCTACGATGCCGTACAAAAAACTATAAATCAATAATATACAAAGAGTTGTGGGCTTTGTTTTAACTCAATTTTAGTGAAGGCCTTCCAGGACCGCCCTGATCTGATTAAAATCCGGCTGCTCTCCGGCATTCTCCAGTACTTCCGCATAACGGATGATTCCTTCCCCATCAATCACAAAAGCTGATCTTTTCGATACCCCTTTCATATTAAAACCAAACTCTTCATAGATAGAACCATATGCACGGGAAGCTTCTTTATTGAAATCACTCAGCAGGGTAAAATTCAGTTGCTGATCTTCTTTAAAGCGGGCAAGCGTTTGCAATGAATCAACAGAGATACCAAAAACTTTTGCTTCAACATTATTGTACCAATCGAGACTGTCTCTTACCGAACAAAGTTCAGCGGTACACACACTGGTAAACGCCAGCGGGAAGAAAAGCAAAACTACAGGTTGACCTTTCAGCTCAGATAAGGTTACTTTTTCTTTATCACTGCTGAACAGTGTAAAATCAGGGGCGGGGGTTCCGGTTTGAAGAGACATGATTGTTGTTTTATTAATAAGTCAATATAACGAAGAACCGGATAAAAGGTTCAACATCGCATCATTTATTAATCTACCGGATGCTGTCAATTGAATTAAAAACGAGGACAGAGCAGGTAGTCCTGCTTATCTTTTCGGAATCCGAAATAGGAGAGGGATATTTCAAAACCACCCCGCCCATAGGAAGAAGGCTTGAGCGTGGAGATATTGGCATCATAACTAAAGGCCACAGAGAAAGGGGCATAATCCAGTTTTACAACCGGAATCAGTGCATCATTCCAGCGCAGGAAGGTACCGGCATGGATCACATATTTTGGATGATCGGGATCATCACCCAGTTTTAATCCGTACATCCCACCGGCTATTGTTTCACTGAAATTTCCCTGGCGGCTATGATCTGCCTGCAGCGTGATATAGGCATAATCAGTAACTCCAAAACGCATACCACCGGAGAATACCCACTTGGGTTCTATTTCAATTCCGGCATTCCTGAAAAAAGCATTTTTGGGCCGGGTGAAATGATGATAAGCCGCACCAATAAAAAAATTATTGTTCTCATCCTTACCCAGCGTGGAGTTATAACTCATTCCTGCACTCCCATCAATATAACTGTATTGGGAACCGGCAAAATTTTCACCAATCCCGCCGCCATTGTATTGGGTATTGGTTGTGACCTTTGACAGATCAAAACGACGTTGTACCCAGCCACCCGTAAAGCCCAGGGAGAGATACCTGTTTTTTTCAGTACTGAGTGATTTATGATAATTGATCGCAGGTAATACATGGGTAGTGGTTAAACCCACCGTACCAGCACGGTCCTGTAAAAGCTGTAAGCCCAGGGTAACAAAATCGCTCATATTACCTACCGGCATTTTTACCTCTGCATTCACGGAAGTGGTCCGGTAAGCCTTTGTTACATTATTCCATTGGTCACGGTAAACTGCCTGCACCCGTATATCACCGGTAAATATGCCCGCCAGGGAAGGGTTTCTCCAGAGCGGTGCTTCAAAAAACTGGGAGAAATGCACATCCTGCCCGGAAACACTCAGACATGTCGCCAGGAAAAACAGAATCGGGGATATCACTTTGGTCAGCCGCATCAGTCTACAGGATTAAGGCAATATTGCCGTTTAGTTTTATCAGTTCACCATTTTCACAAAACACTTCTGCCTGGTAGATATAAACATCTGCAATCGGTCTTCCCCCTTTGAAGCTGCCATTCCATCCGGCATTGGGATCATTGACCGGCACATCTCTTTTTTCAAAGACTACTTCACCCCAGCGGTTGAATACCCGCAGTGTTTTAATTCTTTCGAGTCCTCTTCCTCTGGGATAGAATACATCATTACTGCCATCTCCGTTTGGCGAAAAAGTATTGGGAATAAATAAATTTGAATTCTTACAGATCACGATCACCTGAATCGATTGTGTATTCACACAACCATTACTGTCTGTAAACCTCACATTGTAATTGGTACTTATTTTAGGACCAGCATCGGGGGTCGGACAATCAATACAACTCAATCCGGTGGAAGGTGTCCAGCTCCAGTTCACTGTATTGGGTGAATAAGTAGCCGGAATAGTTTGCGGGAATCCGTTTTGTACGACCAGCTGAGCAGGCATCACAATCACCGGCAACGGATTGACCAGCAGACTTTGGTAAGTGGTATCTCGGCAGCCCGTGCTGTTAATGGCAATAGCCATGGTGGTGAAACTGCCTGCTGTATTATAAGTTTGTGTAGGCGGGTTTTGTAAAGTGGAACTGTTCCCGTTCGCAAATGTCCAGATCCAGTTCACTGTTGAAGTGTCTGGTTGTATAAAAATCCCCCGGTGGGTGAGCGAATTATAAATACATAGGACAGAATCTCCCTGAATATCAATCAATGGTCTTTGTACAACGGCAATCAAATCAGGTACCGTAAAGGTATTGCTGCATCCGGACTGTGTGTTCACCTGCAGACTGACAGTATACAAGCCCGGACTTGCATAAAAATAGGATGGGTTTTGCTGGACTGAAACCCCACCGTCTCCAAAAGTCCAGTTATAACCAATGATCGGATCATTGGCGGTAGTGGAATCTGTAAAATTGACCAGTCCGCGGTCACAGAACAAACTATCATCCCAGCCAAAATCTGCCAGGGCCCCAATGGCATAAATGGTATCAATTCCGGCCAATGGTATAATACAACCTGCCGGATCTTCCAGAATCAGCTTGGGTATAAAATCACCATAGGAAATATAGGTATGATTGACTACCGGTGTCGTGGTGGTTTGGGTTGTACCATCCCCGAAATCCCAGAAATAGGAGGCCATGGGACCAGGTGTGAAATTATTAAATGAAACAGGTAAAGGTGTACAGCCACCCAATGGAAGATAATTTACAAAAGAGCCAACCGTGTCATATAAATAAACATTGTGTGAGACCGAGTCGAGGCATCCGCCGGGACTGGTTACAATCAGTTTCACCGGATAAATTCCGGTAGTGATGTAATAGTGAGTGGGGCTGTTACTAGTGGTCCCCCCTTCACCGGGTCCAAAATCCCAGATGGAACTGTTGTAATAAGTGGAATTGTTGGTGAAACGCACTTCAAAGGGAGTGCAACTGCTGACAGAATCACTTAATGTAAAGGCGGCTACCGGCCTTGCTACCTGTATATAATCTGTTTTTGTGATAGAATCAGCACAGCCGTTCCCATCAATGATTCTCAGTTTTACAGTATATAAACCTGTTAACGCGTATGAATGGGTAGGAGAATTTAATCCAGAACTATTGCCATCCCCAAAATCCCAGAAACTGGAATAACCAGCCGGGGTGCTTGTATTGAAAAAAGTGACATTGGCATTCGGGCAGGTTTGAACTTCAGATGCTATAAAATTGGGTACAGGATCGGTTACTACCACCATACCCAGGATGGTTAAACTGTCACGGCAACCGGCAGCATCAGTAACAATCATTTTTACATCAAAAATGCCGGTACTGCTATAAGTATGTTGAAAAGGCGGGCCGGTAAAAGTTTGAGATTGGCCATCTCCGAAATCAAAGAACCAGCTCTGAATAGGATTAACACCATCATCTGTTGACAAATTGGGAAAACTGACTGTTGAATTGATACAGCCCGCTAAGTTCACGCTTGAAAAGGCCGCAGTGGGGCCATTGATCCGGATAAAATTCGTTTTTGTGTTGGTATTGGTGCAGCCATTCAGGTCTGTGATAGTTAGTGTGACCGTAAAAGTGCCTGATTGCGTATAGGAATTTACAGCAACCGGAACCGAAGTATTTTGCACATTTCCATCTCCGAAATCCCAGAAATAATTGATAATATTCGCTGTATTGATATTGGTAGCTGTAAATTGAATGGCTGCTGTTTTACAGGCCAGTACAGTATTACTGATAAAATCAGGATGTTCATCGATTGCATTTACTGTTCGAAAAGTAGTGTCCGCACATCCTCCGTTTGTTACAATCAGTCTTACCGGATAAGTCCCAAGTGCCGGATAAGTATGCACCGGACTTTGAATCGCTGAACCAGTTGCATCGCCGAAATCCCAGTTCCAGGTAAGTGGGGCAATAGATTGGTCATTGAATGTAAATCGGAGACGGTTTAAACAGTCTGGCGTAATCGTAAACCGGGCGATGGGCGGCAACACATAAATATAATTCAGGCGGTCCAGTGTATCCGGGCAGCCGTTATTGGTGGCAATCAGCCGCACACTAAAGTACCCGGTATCCATATAAGAATAAATCGGATTCCTGGCTGTAGAACTGCCCCCATCTCCGAATTCCCAGAGCCATTCATCAGCAGGTACTGAAAGATCCGTAAACTGTACAGGCTCTGTAGCACATACCGGGATGGGTGAAGCAGAAAAATCGGCAATAGGTTTTGAGCCTACCCGTACTGCATTCACAATCGTGGTATCATCGGTACATCCGGTACTGGTAGTGATGGTCAGCGTTACATCATATGTGCCCTGCGTCAAATAAGTATGAGTAGGGTTGGGTAAAGTGGAAGTGCCTCCGTCACCAAAATCCCAGTTGTAAGAAGTAACCGCATCAAGAGATGTGATTACGGGATTCAGGGTAATGGTATAAGGAATGCATCCCCGGGCGGGTAATTGAGGAATGGAGATGCTGGACCTGCGGATAATAACATAAGCGACCTGGGTAACAGAATCGCTGCACCCAAAATTGTTGGTCACTCTCAGTTTTACATCAAAACTGCCATAAGCGGTATAGGTATGAGATGGGTTTTGAAGATTGGAGGTATTGCCATCCCCAAAATCCCAAAACCAACTGGTGGCACCACCAGTGGAGAGATCCTGAAAATTAACGGTCAGCGGTGGTTCACATTTGGTCCTGACCGGAGCAGAAAAAGCGGCAACCGGATTGGGATTCACCTGGATATCTGTATAAGTTGAATCGGTACAGCTGGAATAGGTATTATACAACCATACCCGGTAAGTACCGGCCGTGCTGTACACATGGGTACTGTTGGTGGTAACTGCTGTACCACCGTCGCCAAAACGCCATAATGTGCTAACAGGGGCCGGACTGGATGTATTTGTAAAGCTGGCCGTTTCATTCACACAAACCTGCGCAGGAGCCGTAAAACTGGTAGTAAATCCTCCGATCACAATTGGGTTACTCAAAGCCGTATCATTACAACCGGCCGTACTGTAAGTAATCAGTTTTGCGATATAGGTACCCGGCGCCGTATAAGTATGAACCGGACTTAGAACAGTAGAAAAATTGCCATCCCCAAAATCCCATAAATAACTCAGGGTGGGCGGGCCATTGGACCCATTAGTAAAACTGATATCTGCAGGTGCATTACAAACAGTAGCCAGTGTATGAGTAAATGCAGATACCACACCGGCTGTTACCGTTATATAATTGGGTTTACTCAGCACTTTGGTACATCCCTTGTCGTTGGTCACCCTTAAGGTAACGGAGTAAATGCCGGCCGCAGGAAATGTGATAAATGGATTTTGTAATGTAGAAGTGTTGCCATTCCCAAAATCCCAAAGCCAGGCAACATTAGTGTTTCCATTGCCCGGGCTGGAAAGATCCTGAAACTGTACCCGGAGGGGAAAACAACCACTGGTAATCGTGGCACTGAAATCTACCGTAGGATTTTCGTAAACAGTAATGTATTGGGTGCGGGTGATGGTATTGGAGCCGGCCCCATTGGTGGCGGTGAGTGAAACGGTATAAGTCCCGGGTGTAAAATAAGTGGCTGTGGGGTTCTGCAGGGTCGATGTATTGCTGTTTCCAAAGTTCCATAGCCAGGAAACCGGGCTTCCGGTCGATAAATCCTGGAAACTGATAATCATGGGAGAACAACCTGAAACCGGGGAGCCGCTGAAATTTGCTATGGGAGCCTGCCCAAAAGCACTGCCCAGGCTTAAGATAAAAGCCTGTAATACAATTAGTTTTGAAAGGATATTGCGGTTGTCTGGTTTCAAAAAGGCGAATTTTTGTTTTTTGAACAGAATACCGTTGCAAAAACTATTCCCAAATGACTGATTACAAATTGATAATGAACAAGTTTTTTGTTCAGTAGGAACCAACGGCTACAATGTAACCTGTGACTTTGCGGACGGTAATTTGTTTAAGAGGCAAGGGGCCGGATCAGGGACAAAGATAGAACGAATTTTGGGGATGACTATTGTTTGTCTAAGCGCATGGTTTTCGTCTCAGTACCACTATTTTGGGTGGCTTCCACATAGGTCCAGCTATTGCGGGTAATATTCCAGGTTCCGTTGATCAGATTGAGCGGGTAGACGGCACCGTTGAAATTGGCCCAGGTGGTCATATCGGCAGAATTACCACCCCAGTTCCCGGTCATTTCAAGTGTTCCGTTCTTTACCGCATCAACCTTCTTTGGGTTATCATAATACTTGAAATGGTAACCACTGAAATCTGCTGTAATAGTAGTGCCGTTATAGATGAATTTGGTGACGATCCACTGACCGTCAGTCATGGCCTTGGTGACCAGGTCTTCCTGTATATTATCAATGGTTTTTTTACATTGGGTAAAACCAAGGGAAATAATGAGCAGTAAGAAGTAATTTTTTTTCATTCCGGATTATTCGACTCACAATGTAAGCATAATCGGGGAGGCTTGCAACTGTACCGGATATCTGCCGCCTGCCAATTTTAACAGCCGGTTTTTTGCTGTTTATAATCAAGGGTTTAATTTCAATGACCATAATTAATAGCCTTGAAACAAATTCTAGTTTTTTCTCTCGCGATCTCCTGCTTTTTATATACAACTGCCCAGCAGCCCTGGGATCAGCTCGATCAATGGGGACGAAGGCAGCCCATTCAGAAAGTACACCTGCATTTTGATAAGGAAAATTATATCGCCGGCGAAACAGCATGGTTCAAAGCCTACTTGGTTTCTGACTATATGCCGGACACCATTAGCACCACATTATATGTTGAATTAATGGGCAGCGATACGGCCATTCTTTGCCGGAAAGTACTACCCGTATTATTAGGCTCCACCTCGGGCCAGCTGGAAATTCCGGATAGCCTGATCAGTGGCACTTATACCGTAAGGGCCTATACCCGTACCATGAAAGATCTTTCACCGGACTTCCCTTTCCGAAAAGGGGTATATGTATTTGGAAAAAAAGAAACAAGGATTGTTACTCCACCGCGGAAGACCATTTATTATTTTTTTCCTGAAGGCGGTAACCTGGTGGCCGGGTTCAGTAATAATGTTGCTTTTAAGGCGGTTTTTGAAAACGGATTCCCGGCACCTGTCAATGCCGTGATCAGGAATAGTAAAGGAGAATCAGTGGCTACCCTCAGTGATTACCATGACGGGATGGGCATGTTTGAACTGAATCCGCAACCGGGAGAAAAATATTATGCAGCAGCAGGGGATGAAAAATACTACCTGCCCGACCCGGTTGAAAAAGGAGTTACCGTCAACATGATTCAGCATGAGAAAGGTTTTTTCTATGAACTGCAGCAACCACCAAATGACCTGGTATATAATGTTGCGTATCTCGTTGGACAAATGCAGCACCGGGTTGTCTTTAGTCAGGAACTGAAACCCGGTAGCAGTTCCCTGCAGGGCATCGTGAATACAAAACAACTGCGTTCGGGGATTATCCAGGTTACTTTTTTCAACAAAAACGGCATACCACTGGCAGAAAGATTATGGTTCAATAACAACCATGAATACATACAGCAGGCTGATATTCTCACTGATACCGTGAACCTGAAAGCCCGTGGAAGAAACCGTTTCAGGATTGCGCTCCCCGATACAGTCGAAGGGAATATTTCCGTATCGGTGGTGGATGCAGATTATGAAAGCTCCGTTCACCGGGCAGAGAATATCATCAGCAACCTGTTACTGACTGCTGATTTAAAAGGGTATGTTCATCAACCCTATTATTATTTTTCTGCGGATAACGATTCGGTCCGAACGGCTACTGATCTGCTAATGATGACAAACGGATGGCGGAGATTCAACTGGAAAGAAATCAGCCGGCTCAAAGATCTGAAAACCTTTAATCCTGCTTATATCACCCTGGAAGGCAGGGCCACCCTGCGGGGCACCAATCGTCCCTTTGATAATAAATCCCTGCTGCTGATGATTAATAATGTAAAGGGAGAAAAAAAGAGGGCTAGTCATTTTTTGCAAACCGACCGGGATGGAAATTTCCTGATTGACTCGCTCCTGTTTTTTGACCGGAGTGTGCTTTTGTTCAGTGATGTGCGGGGTAAGAAAAGTCTTTTTATTGATGTAAAGTTAAAAGGGGACTCTTTGCACCGAGCTTTTGTGTTTAGCAATTTTGCAAAGACCCCCGCGAATCCATTTACTGGTGCCGGCTCACAATGGCAGATGGATTACGAATCCATATTGAAAGAAAACGGAGTGATGCTGGAAGGCATTACGCTGAAAGTGCAGAAGAAATCTCCCATGGAACTGATAGATGAAAAATATACCTCCGGCCTTTTCAATGGCGATGCTTCCAAAGCAATTGATCTGGTGAATACGGATGAAGCATTAAGCTATGCGAATATTTTTGACTACCTGCAGTTCCGGGTGAATGGCTTACAGGTTTCAGGTGACGGGGCTGATTACAGTGTGGTTTACCGCCAAATGGCATCCGCCAGCTCCATGGGCGTGATCCCAATGACCTTGTTCCTGGATGAAGTGGAAACCGAAGCCTCCGTAATTGCTACCATCCCGGCCAGCCAGGTAGCACTTGTAAAAATGTATAGCACATTCGCCGGTGCCTGGGGAAATGCACCCGGCGGTGTACTCGCCATTTATACAAAAAAGGCAGATGATTATGGCAAGTCCGGCAGTTATAATAATGTACTGCTCTACAATGGCTATTCCATTGTCAGGGAGTTTTTTGCCCCGGATTATAAAAAACCGGTGACCAACGACAAACCGGATAACAGGATCACCCTCGACTGGCGGCCCACCATCTTTATCAATAGTATCAATCCAAGGATACCGGTGAGTTTCTATAATAATGACCGCACCAAAAAATACAAAATCATTGTAGAAGGTATGACCAGCTCAGGGAAAATGATCTGGTTGGAAAAAATCGTTAACGGTAAATAAAAGTAAAGCCCCTTTGCAGGGGCCTTGCTTTCTTATCAGGAAAAAAAAGGACTTCGTGTTTAATTGGCAGGGAACCCGCTTCCGGCGATCACTTCCTGCATTTGCTGTGTATGTCTGTTGCTGTGTGCGGCAATCATCAGGTATAACTGATAACAATCAATCCATCCAAAAGGCATCTGGACGACATGGTTGCGCAGATCTTCTGTAGAAGTTTTCATATACCGGATATGATTCATCCGGTTGGTTTTGAAATCTGCCATTGCTTCTTCCAGGGATTGGTAACTGATATTCTTTGGCTGAAATGGCTCGGGTGCCTGGGCTTTTTGTGTCCGGTCCATCACCCGTTTTACAAAATCCTCATCACTCACTTTGATTTCCCCTCTTTTTTCGGGATTAGCCGGAGCCTTCATCGCTCCTTCAAGCATGGACCATAATCCTTTTTCAGTAGCGGCAATATGATAAAAGCATTCTTTCACGGTCCAGCGTTCCGGAGCAGACCGGTAATTCAACTGGTTTGCAGAGAGTCCTTTTAGGGGTTTTAATGCCTCTTTATAGGTATCCTTCATCAGCCCCAGGGCATATTTCCTTTCTTCCTTTGACAGGGAATTATTGTTGATCGTTCCCGCCAAACCTGTAATAACGAGCAGGGTTAGTAATACTCGTCCAGTGGTTCTTTTGAGCATAGCAAGCTGTTTAAATATGTTGTCGGGAGTTTACGAAGGGGCTGGAATGAAGGAAAAGGTACAAAAGTTTTTGAAACATCCAAGTACTGTTTTGCCGGCCCGGACCCGTTTTACTGATTCCCCCAAATGCTTAACTTGCCTTTATGACTATCAATGATGTAACCAGGTACCTGGAACAGATCGCCCATCCATCCTTACAGGAGGGATATGATAATGCCGGACTGATCACCGGGGAAGGCGGACTCCCCTGTACCGGTATACTTTGTACCCTTGATGCCACGGAAGAAGTGATCCGCGAAGCCATGGCCAGAAACTGTAACCTGGTGGTGGCACATCACCCGATCGTATTCGGCGGATTAAAAAAACTCAATGGAAAAAACTATGTGGAGAAAGCGGTGATTACGGCCATCAGGAATGATATCGCTATTTACGCCATCCATACCAACCTGGATCATGTGGCCCATGGGGTCAACGGACAAATTGCGGCCAAACTGGGATTAGTATCTACCCGGGTCCTGCATCCCAAAGAACAAACCCTGAAGAAATTATACAGCTTTGTTCCGCTGGAACAGGCAGATCAGGTCCGGAATGCTGTTTTTGCAGCGGGTGCCGGACAGATCGGTCAGTACAGTGACTGCAGTTTCAATGTCGCCGGTACAGGTACCTATACCCCAGGGGAAGGGACAAACCCTTTTGCCGGACAGCAGGGTACCCCGCATACTGAACCGGAAATCAAAATAGAAATGGTATTTCCGGCCTGGCTGGAAAAACAGGTGGTGGATGCGCTTAAAACTGCCCATCCTTATGAGGAAGTGGCATATGATGTAGTCACACTTAATAATACTCACCCCGGAATCGGGGCCGGTTTGATCGGGGAATTTCCGGAAGCCTTGGAGGAAAAAGCCTTTCTGGACCATATTCGAACCGTTTTTGCAGTGCCGGTAGTCAGGCACACGGCCCTCAGGGGCATTCCGGTAAAAAAACTGGCTATCTGTGGGGGTGCAGGTAGTTTTCTGATTTCCAAAGCTTTAGCTTCCGGGGCAGATGCTTTTATCACCGCAGATCTCAAATACCATGAATTTTTTGATGCCAACGGCCGGCTTTTACTCTGTGATGTGGGCCATTATGAAAGTGAGCATTACACAACAGACCTGCTGGCGGAGGTACTCCGGCAAAAATTCCCTACCTTTGCCGTCCTTAAAACGGAGGTGAAAACCAACCCGGTACACTATCATCAGTAACCGGAAGGAACCACTCCGAACTGTAAACTTCAAATCGTAAACGCTACATGGCACAGGTCAAAGAATTTTCAGTAGAAGAAAAACTCACCGCCCTTCTTACCCTGCAGAAAATTGAAAGTAAACTGGATGAACTGCGGATCCTGAAAGGAGAACTTCCCATGGAAGTAGCTGATCTGGAAGATGAGATCACCGGGCTGCATGCCAGGCAGACCAGGATTGAAGAAGAGATCAATGGCGTAACTGATTTTATTGAACAGCGGAAAAACGCCATTAAAGATTCGGAGGCGTTGGTAAAGAAATATGAGAAGCAGAGCAGTAATGTAAAGAACAACCGGGAGTTTGAAGCCATCAATAAAGAAATTGAAATGCAGCAGCTGGAAGTAAAACTGGCTGAAAAGCATATCAAGGATGCTACCGAAGAAATTGCCGAGAAGGCGGTTTCTCTGGAAAAAGCAAAAAAGAATATTGCGGCAAAAGAAGGTGTACTGGCTACCAAAAAATCAGAACTGGAAAAAATCATTGCAGCCAACGAAAAAGAAGAAAAGCATTTTAATAAAATGGCGGCTGATGCCAGGGAACATGTTGATAACCGTTTACTGGGCAGTTATGATAAAATTCGCAAGAGTTACCGGAATGGTCTGGCAGTAGTTCCTGTTGAAAGGGATGCCTGTGGTGGTTGTTTCAACGCCATCCCCCCTCAGAAACAAAGTGAAATCCGCCAGCACAAAAAAGTAATGATCTGCGAAAACTGCGGCAGGATCCTGGTGGACGAAGACCTGAACAGCAGGGTACAATTCGACTGATTTTAAATCTGAAATACTTAAAAGCCATCTTCTCCGGAAGATGGCTTTTTTTATGAGCAGTTTTCCTCATTTGCATACGGAGATGTTTGTATTTCATCCCAATCAATTAATTTGCCGTCATGCTGACCCGGTTATTCATACAGAATTATGTGATCATTGATGAACTGGATATTCGTTTTTCCGGAAAACTGAATGTGATCACCGGAGAAACCGGGGCCGGTAAGTCCATCATTGCCGGAGCCCTGGGGCTCATACTTGGCGAAAGGGCCGATATCAGTTCCCTGTTGAACAAGGAAAAAAAATCTGTGATCGAAGGCCTCTTCAGTATTGCCGGAAAAAAAGCAGTATTGCAGTTTCTCCGGCAGCATGAATTGGATGAACTGGATGAATTAACGATCCGGCGTGAAATTGCTGCAACGGGTAAAAGCAGGGCCTTTATCAATGATACCCCGGTTACCTTATCACAATTACAGGAACTCAGCAGTTTGCTGGTTGATTTGCACCAGCAGTTTGATACCCTGGACCTGGCCCGTCAGGATTTTCAAAGAGAAGTACTGGATGCACTGGCGGGTCATGCCAGTCTGCTGGAGCAATACCAGCTGGCCTGGAACAACTGGAAGCAATTACAGGAAACAACGAGCCGGCTGAAAGAACAGCAATTGCAATTTGAAAAAGAAGCAGATTATAACCGCTTTCAGTTTAATGAGCTGGAAGAAGCTGCCTTCCGGGAAAACGAAATTGAAGATGCAGAGGAAGCCATAAAGTTGCAGCAAAATGCAGAAGGTATCAGGTCAGCACTCAACAAGGTGAATGATACACTTTCCGGCAATGATGCTCCCCTGGTACAACAGCTGAAGTCCATGCTCCATCAACTCCAGCCCTTCAGTCAGTTTCATACCAGCTTACCGGACATACTGTTAAGAATGCAATCAGCGCAGATAGAGTTACAGGATATTGCTGCAGATCTGGAAAGAATCAGTGAACAGGTACAGTTTGATCCGGAGAAAGCGGCCCAACTTAGCGAAAGGATTTCACTGGGATATCGGCTTCAAAAAAAACATGGTGTAACAGATACCAGGGGATTGTTATCTATCCGTGCATCGCTGGAAGAAAAATTACAGGCCGTGCTGAATATTGCATCCGATATCCGGCAAAAGGAAGAAGAAACGGCCGCTGCATTGACCAAAGCAGCAGGACTTGCGGATACACTTACGGCGGGAAGAAAGAAACAAATCAAACCGCTGGAAGAAAAAGTAAATAAGTTGCTGAAGCAGGTGGGCATGCCAAATGCACAATTGAAAATATCTCTGACAGAAAACGAATCACTTAACCAGTTTGGAAAAAATACCATCGTATTTCTTTTCAATGCCAATATTCCGGCAGGAGCAAAACAGGATTCCGGCTACGGTTTTTCTCCGGTGAGTAAAGTGGCCAGCGGAGGTGAACTCAGCAGGCTGATGCTTTGTATTAAATCACTGGTTGCCCAATCCGTTGATCTGCCTACCATGATCTTTGATGAAATTGATACCGGTATTTCCGGAGAAGCTGCCAGGCAGGTGGGAATGATATTAAAAGACCTGGCGGAAAAAAGACAGGTTATCTGTATTACACACCAGCCGCAGATTGCCGGAAAAGCGGCCGCCCATTTTTTTGTTTACAAAGAGATCATCAAAGACAAAGTGAAAACAAGTATCCGGCTGCTCAGCACGGATGAAAGAATCACTGCCATCGCCAAAATGCTCAGTGGAGAAAAACCCACCGCTGCAGCCCTGGAGAATGCCCGGGAAATGATCATGAATTAAAAAACGGAAAACAACCATTTTTCCGGGTAAAGGACCTTCCCATTTTTCGTAACTCTACTTTCCGGCTCATGAAAAAGCCGCAATTCAGGGGGCAATAACTGCCTGCTGCACGGTTGTTGTACCTGATACTACGGAACGAATCACCCTAACAACTAAAATCCGTACTTATGAAAGCGCCAAAACCTCTTTTACTGGCAGGATGGCTGGTCCTGCATCAACTGGCATTTGCCCAGGTACAATGGTACCAGAATCAGGATGGTCAGAATGTATCACCCTTTGGTACTTATGCCAGCTCCATTTTTCCCCTCGGCAGTCATTCCTTTGTGGCCTGTTACCAATGGCAGGTAAATAATGATGAGTATACCTGGAAGATCTCCAAAACGGGATTGAACGGAACAGAGCAAAACAGTTTTTTAGTGACTGGTATCATGGCCCAGGCCGAAATCAGGGTGGGGCGTGACCAAACGGTATATGTATTAAAAAGAAATTATCCTTACGGACAAAACCCGGAGTACAGGATCTACCGGTTGAGCAGCAATCTTTCATTGCTCTCCGAAAAACTGATCAGTTTGCCCGGCGATTTTGGCATTATCAATCTCAATGCTTTTGAAATCGATAACGAAGGAAATGTTTATCTCGCCGGTGATGGTCAGTATCCGGATGGCCCCGGTTTCAGTATGGCTTCTTTTGTAATGAAGACCAGCAAAACTTTTGTCACCAGATGGAGCCGGATGGATTCGGTGCAAACTTCCTATACGCGGTTGCATGTAGACAATCAGCAAAGGGTGACCCTGATTGAAGATTTTTACAGCATGTATCCTGCTATCAAGGTTATACGGATTAATAAAACCGGGACACAGGCTACTGCGATTACCGTTGTACCTGATTCAATGCGATATAATCTTTATTCCCTGATTGATAAAAAGAATAACCTCTTCCTCTATGGAGGTAAAATGGTCAATGATAGTGTACAGGCTGCCTTTCTTTGTAAATTACCAGCCAATGCCGGCTCTTTGCATTTCAGGAAAACGATTCATACCGCACCTTCTTCACTCATGAATGATATCCGTATTGATCCGGGAGGCAGGATGTTCGGACTCGCCACCCTTTATTTCCCGGATGAAATTGAAACCAGGATTACCCGTATCAATCCCTCTAACGGACAGTTTATCTGGAATAAAAAAATCAGCTTCAGAGCCGATAGCTGTCAGTTTAGCAAACTGATTGTGGATCAGTCTGACCGGTTTTATGCAGTAGGCGATAAAAAATCAGGTGCTTATTTTGCGAAAGGCTTTGCCCTGCGAATGAAAAAGAACGGACAAACAGATGGTCAGTTACCGGCCCCTGACAGTGCAGCTTTTCAAAGAGTGCATAGTTTGATAGATGGGATTATCGGTGACGGCCGTGAACTGATTGCAATTGGTAATACCAATGATTTTGATACTACCATTTATAACAGTACATATAACCGGGCTTTTGCGGTAAGGTTTGGCGGCCAGCATTGTGAGCAGGAAACCAGCCGTAACACAGTAGAAGAAACCAGTACTACTGCCACGGCAGAAACAACCGTGACGAAGCTTCAACTGTATCCCAACCCGGTACAGGATCAGCTACGGGTATCCGGATTGAACCCGGATGAGTTTGATAAACTTTTTGTGTACAATATGCAGGGAGCAGTGTTGTACCAGCAAAAAATCAGCACCCCCTCTGCTGTGCTTGATCTCACGAATCTCTCCGGTGGGGTTTACCTGCTGGTATTGAAATCATCAGTCAGCTTAAAAGAGAAAACTATTAAGTTCCTGGTGAGTAAATAAATGAATAGACTAAAAACTGTCATACTGAGCTTGTCGAAGTAGAGCCGTTGAAGTACAGCGATTCCCGTTGAGTTGTCACACTGAGCCCTCGAAGTGGACAATTCAACGGGAATATGTAAATGGATAATACTTTTACCCGAGCGGAGTAATCGTTTTCTCCAGGAATTCCCTTGGGTTTTCCCTGGCGATTACATCAAAGTCCGCTTCCCTTAATCCTCCCATCATCAAACCCAGCAGGTCTTTATCGCTATTGTGGTTGCGTACAACAAAAAAATCGGTACCAAACAAAACTCTCTTACGCAATCCCGGATTTTGCAGGGTTTGGGTTAGGAGGGGGGTGACGAGGGTATTTTGATGCAGGATATAACTGATATCGGCATAAACCTGCGGGTATTGTAACATCATGCTGCAGATGATCGTGTACCAGTCGGCTCCTTTCCAGATTTGTTCTGTTTTAGTGCGCGATGGCTTGTTGTCTGCATCATTAAAAAAATCCAGTCCGCTTTCCGGAAACTCATTCAGTTTGCTGCTGTAATTATCCCGGTCTTTCTCCAGAAAATTTTTCCATTCATCATCTCCGCCGAAATGGCCGATGCATATTTTTAAGTGGCGAAGGTCGCTGCTGAGCGGGGTGTCCATATCCCTGTAGCCAAAAAGCGATTGCAGTCGCTGGTCGGTGGACCGGCCGATGATTTTTCTTAAGAGCGGTTCTTCCAGTAAACAGAGATAGTTCATCGGGTGGGTAAAGTTCACCGAATAATTCACGTTTTTTCTTTCGGGTAGAATCAGGGGCCTGAATTGCATTTCACCCGCTGCATTACGGCCGGCGAATTCTTCAAATACAGGGTGCTCATACCATTCCGGCTTTTTCCAGCCCCGGTAATAAATCGTACCCCGTATACAATGGGTTAGTACCGGTAGCCCGTTATCAGCTGCATATTTCCAGAGGGGGAGTAATTTTTCATCAAAAGCATAATAACCAAGCGCGGGATAAATTTTAAATCCGCAGAAATGATGTTTCTCCACCAGGTCTTTAATAAAACAATCACGCAGCACAATTTTATTTTGATTGCCTTCCGGTGTAAAATCATAATCAAAATAAATCTTGTCGCCTGGCTGGTAATTGATTTCCTTCTCAGGGGAAACAAATCTCCGGGGGTCTGCAAATACAAAAGGGTAGCAGGTAGTCGGATTCGTTCTTCGCACGGATGCCAGTTCCACCATCTGCTGGCGATACCGGGCTTTCTTTTTTGGCTTTCCTGCCTTCATATATTCCATATCCATGGGCAAAACCACAAATCCGGTTTGACCGGGGTACTGGTTTTTCAGCATGCTGAATGTTTTGGATTGTTTTTTATGAAAGGCATGACGGCCAATACTGAGGTAACGGATCGCCAGTTCTTTGCTTTGTTTTCCGGGTAAACGTGATAACAGTCCCCAGATTTTATTTAGTACAAAGAAGATGAGATTACGGCCACTGGGAATAAATAACAGCACGGCCAATACCAGCAGGATCTGTCCGGTTAAACCAGGGATCGATAATAAAAGATGTTTCGACCTTAACCAGTTTTCCAGGCTATCCATTTTTTTGATCCAGCCTGCGTTTCCATTTTTTAAAAAATAACTGAACCAGTGATTAATGATAAAAACAGCGTGGATCGTGAGAAAAATCCCTGTGATCCATTTTAGGGCCAGGGTGATAAAATACCTTGCGGAAAATGCCTTCCAGCTATTCAGTATCCGGGCTATTTTTTTATACCAGGGCATGAATTGCCAGCGATAGGGACCATTGTAGTACCATCGGAATAACTGAACGATGCCGGATAGCGGCAGGAGGAAATAGAGTGGCCAGGGTGCAAATGTTTTGGCCAGCCAGGGTGGTACATGATCACCTGTGAAAATATGCGTATGACAATTAATGATCGGGGCCTTGGGGGCCTTTGTTGTTTCTTTATTGCTGGTTGACATAAAATGATGCGTTGATCAGGTATACCATTCCTTTAAAAAAGCCAGTGCGTTTTGATAAAAAATCTGATCCAGTAATTGTGCCGGAGCAATGCTGTCGGATACCCTGAAATGCGCTTTGTTTTCAAATTCAGTTTCCCAAAATATAAATTGACTCAGCAGCAATTCTTTGAAATCAGACAATGCAGTAACATTCGGACAACTGTCAACCGGGTTAATCATGCCATCGAAATCGGAGCCGATACAGATTTTACTCGCCATGAGTGATAAGTCAATGCCGTTTTGCCGGGCAATCACGAAAAGATGGAAGACCTGGTTCAGGAAATGCCGGGCATGAAAACGGTCGGTTTTCCTTCGGTCATTGGCTGTGTCAATATGCTCGGCTTTGAGTACAAATTCATCCCCTATAAATTTACGTTCGGTATCGCGGAACCAGTCTTTCTCCAGCGGACTGATTACTTCAAAATCAAAAATTTCTTCGGTATACCCTTCGCCCATCATGCTTTCATCCGGGGAACCAAGGATGCGCTGATCCATCGAAAGACCGATCATGCCACCGGATTGAATAATGGTCACCACATCATCGTCATACAAATTGATGCTGCAGGGGTTGAAGGAAGTACCATCCAGGTATCCATTGGGTTTCAGGTATTTCACCGGCAGGAAACCTTCTGCGGTACTTTTCGGACGACCCATCAGGTAACGGCAACGGTTATCGGAATGGATACCCGTTAGTCCTGCATGGGTACAAACCAATGGCCAGTGAGCACCATGCCAGCCAAGTCCATAAACGGTTCTTCTTGCAAACAGGCTCGTATGTTTGATATCACAAAGAATTTGTTTTTCCTGCATCCATTGTAATAGTTGCAGTCCTTCATTGGTCAGGCCATTGCCTTTTGGGAAAAATGGATCCTGTTTAAAAATCTGGATGCCAAAAGCATGATTGCAAAAATCATTTTGTTCCAGGTGGGCGATATTCATGGCAAAAATTCTGACGCCCCTGTTTTCGGTGAACTGCCTGAAATTGGCTTCAAAATCCGTCATGATCTGTGCCAGTGTACGACCGCTTCTTTTTCCGTAAAAAGCATGGGGGCCTTCTACATTGATAATAGCATGAATGGTATTGGTATCGGCTGCATTGTATTCATTAATATGATTGATCAGTTTTAATCTTTTGCCACCCTGGTTCAGGTGTTGTTCCAGGTGGTCCAGTTCTTCATTGAGGAGTTGAAAATAAATATCACCGGTGCCGATGGCATCGATCCGGTCATTGAAAATAAAACGGGTTTGTTCTTCATCGGCAATTTTCTGAATCAGTCCGTCATTCATCATGGCGGCTTCGGGTGGGTGGAGGGCGATTGCAATGAGATTTAGTCCCGCTTCGGCCATCTGGGTCAGGCTGGCCTGTGAATCCACCACATCATCAATCCCCTGGCATTTGAGTAAGCGAAGGATGATATCAGGATGGGCAAATACCAGGTGAATATGGTCCCAGGGCGTGGGCTTATCAGCCGGCCGGGCAAACTGCGATTTGAGAGAGGGGTGAATGTGAAAGTCGAAGAAAGGCATGGGGTCATTTATTAGTTGATGAATAAAGCTCGTTTCTTTGAAAATGAAAAAGTGAAAAACGCTGTATAATATTTTATTTAGTTCCCCGACATCCTGATATCCGGTTTTCCGCTGGTGATATTTTTTTCAGTCAGTTTAAAATAGTAAAGTCCTTGTTCTTTGGAAAAAAATGTGGACTCTAAAATCTGAGGTGCAGCAGACGGGTTTGAATTTTCCGGTATTTTAATAATGGTTGGAGGGTTGCTTAATGGATAGACTGCAGAAGTTGTTTTTTGTGTTGTTAAGCCAACGGAAGTTTCAATTACCAGAAACCCTCTGATCGCATTCCGGTTGGAGGGTGAAATGCCAACATGCTCAAAGGATACTTTAAAGGCATTATTATGCGGAATAAATCTGATAATATTCTTCCCGTTAAAACTGAGGTTATAAACCTGGTCGGCAGCAGGGTATTCGATTACATTATAATGCTGAATATTGTTGACCTCAAAAACCCTGGTGGTATGACCTGCCGTAGCTTCCAAAGCCAAAGGAGGGAGAGTGTATTCAAATGCAATGGCAAAAAGCCCTTTGATTGGCGGTTCGGCCCATGGTTTGAGTTTGGATCCGTCATCCATTTGGTTTCTCCAGAAAAAACGACGGGAGGCATCGCAAACCACATTCAGGTTATGTACTTTCTCATTGCTGCTGGTTTCGTTCCACCAGAGTTGTTCGGCAGGGTGTATTTCCGGATGGCAGCAATGCCCTTCGTCCCATATCCAGGGACCATACACGGCAATTTTTTTACCAATCCTGTCTTCATTCATTTCAATCAGCTTTGATTTGTAACCGCCGGAGGGTCTGTATTTGTCTGCAATCTCTGCTTCAAGTGTTGTAAATGAACCGGAGGGGCATCCTGATTCGCCGGATATTGACAAACTGCCATAGTATTGTGATTTCATCAAGGTAGTATACTCCGGGCCATGGGCCTCCGTAAGCAGCTGAGTAAATGCGGGGTCCGGTTTGATATCAATATTCGCATCAAAGTCTTCAAAAGTGCCCTCAATATGTACCTGGTGTACCCTCGTAATTTCTCCGGTCAGCGTTCTTTTGAAGTAAGGTGTTGAGCGGTGATCACGCTGGTTTTTCTGGAGGTACCAGAAATTCAGGTTATCCGGTATCAGCAGATTATTGGACGCACGTTCAAAACAGGCAGAGCCCAGTTCTTCAATACCTCTGAAATCATTTCCAATAATACCTAATTGCGTAGTCATGGCTCTCTCCCAAAGTGATCGGCCTTCCGGTGTTTGAATTCCCAGCTGATTGATACTGGTATTCGGGCCATTCACTGCCAGTACACTGGGTGTGGTTGGTAATGGAGCTTCAATGGGAGGAGAAACTACAGCAACTGTATTGGGTGGTCCGGGATTGGCTTTTTTACGTTCCCAATGTCCCGGAATAAATTGTCCGTTAACCATGGCATTTCTGGCCCATACATAGATATTATCTCTCGTAGCGCTGAAAACAACCAGGTACGATAATTTTTTACTGAATTGAAGGGTACTCAGATCCGCCACATCTTCGAGTAAGTCAACCGCTATACCATACCCTTTTCCCTGGCTGGCATGTTCATAGAGGTAAGCAACCAGTCCATCAGGTACACGAATGGAAGCAGCCTGATCATTAAAGTCAGTTAGCAGGTATTCGCCGGGTCCAAATGATTTACTGGCACCGCTGAAATTGCTATTTTCAAAAAGTACTACCAGTTTTTTCTGAATAACTACTCCTTCTGCCCTTGTTACCCTGACAGGTTTTTGGCTGAATACCTGGAATGAGGAGACCAGGAGAATAGCCATTACAAATGACTTTTTCATGCGTGCAATTTGAGATGAAAAAATATTGTTTCTGTCGTTTACTAGTGTGCGGAAATCGGTGGGTCAACCAGGGGGCGTGTAAATAATGCCATTAAAGATGGGGAAAATAAAGGAGAAGACAAATACCACTAAGCGGGATATTTTGATAGGTTCAGGTATGAATCCATTTTTTAATCTGGTATAGGGAGGCAAGTATCAATGGAAAATCAGCAGATAGAGAGAAATCCGGGAAATTAGTTAAAACTTACAGCGCATACCTTTATTGCAGTATCCGGCCTTACCGGAGATTTTTCTTTGCTGCCATGCTTTGTAAATGCTGTTGAACTATAATAAAAAATGGGCAAAGGCCATCCGGCTTTACCCATCTCTGGTTATACAAAATGCTCAGGCATGTAATCTGGCGATGAATACAGAAATTTTATCTTACAAGTATTTCCGGAATACTACTCACGCACACAATTCCACCTTAAACGCCAAACTGAAATAACTGTAGAAATTATCCTTGCGCTGGCTGGTATCGCTGCTCCATTCCTGCCCAAATACAAATGGTTTACGGGCATGACTGGCAGCTTCTCCGATTCCAATGATTCCTTTTTCTGTTTGCAGCCGGAACGCATAGTGCCCGTTTTGTTGCAGATTTACAGGATCCAGTTCAAAGCGCAACCAGCGGGATTCATCATTTCTTTCAATCTCCAGGGTGCTCTTTCCAAGCGAAGGACCCCATACATGGGTTACAGGGTCAAATTCATGCAGGGTTAACTCAACCGCACCCGGCTGGGTAACAGCTGATGAATAAACCTGGATATTGTTAAGCTGGCCATCTGCCGGACAGGAAAAAGTCTGACCGGCCAAACGGTCGTTGGCATCATGAGATAAGTGTCCGATCCATAAAGTAGTGTTATTCTCAGTCTGACTGAGCACAGGACGGGAAAGCATGGTTTTCATAAGGTTGTTTTTTAAGTGTTACACAGGACGGAAACCAGTGAGATAGCTGGTATTTTCTAATAACACTGCAAATTGTTTCCATATTGTATCCTTACATATGATTATACTCAGTCCCGGGATTATTTAACAGGGAAATGCGGATTTCCCCGGATAATTACTAGGGATTTTGCTTAAATTCACAAAGCCCCCGGGCAAAATATTTATGTGGATAAACCGGTTTTTGGGGTGGATAGAAGGTGCGTAAAGAAAAACTCTTAAAAAATAGATACCGTATCAGTTCGCCACTTTAAATTCGCCATCCTGATCGGACGGAAACATTCCACTAACATAGAAATAATCATTTCTTAAGACGGACGGAAGAAGCGCCCAGGGGCAGCTGCCTGCCAAACGGGTAGTTGAAAACTGATGGTTTAACTTATTATCGCTATTGCAAAGAACATGGACCTCTCGAACCTGAATAAAGACCGCGCTTCAAAGCAAAGAAGAAAATCAACCCCTGACCTCGGCAGTATGGTATTTGGGAAAGTGCCCCCCCAGGCCAAAGACCTGGAAGAGGCTGTTCTGGGTGCGATCATGCTGGAAAAAAGTGCCTTTGATACCGTGGTGGAAATCCTGAAACCCGAGTGTTTTTATGTGGAGGCCCATCAGCGTATTTACCGGGCCATGCAGGGGCTGAGTAATAAAAGCCAACCTATCGATATCCTGACAGTAGCAGAAGAACTTCGTTTCCGGGAAGAGCTGGAAATGGTTGGCGGCGCTTATTACGTGACCAAACTGACCAATGCTGTTGTTTCCTCTGCCAATATCGAAACACACTCCAGGATCATCCTTCAAAAATTCATCCAGCGTGAACTGATCCGCATCAGCGGGGAAATTATCGGGGATGCTTACGAGGATTCTACTGATGTATTTGACCTGCTTGATGATGCAGAAACAAAGCTGTTCGAAATCACCAATAATCACCTTCGCAAGAATTTTGATACCATCGATTCCGTACTGGTAAAAACCATTCAGCGGATCGAAGACCTGCGTCATAAAAACGAAGATGTAACCGGGGTACCCAGTGGTTTTCCTTCCTTGGACCGGGTTACATACGGCTGGCAGCCAACCGACTTAATTATCCTGGCAGCCCGACCTGCCGTGGGTAAAACCGCTTTTGCACTGAACCTGGCACGTAATGCGGCCATGAATGCGGCCAAGCCCACCGGGGTAGCCCTGTTCTCCTTAGAGATGAGTGCCGGTCAGCTGGTTCAAAGGATTCTGGCAGCAGAAAGTGAAATCTGGCTGGAGAAAATTGCCCGCGGTAAACTGGAAGAACATGAAATGAAACAGCTCTATGCCCGCGGTATCCAGCGACTGGCACAGGCACCACTGTTCATTGATGATACACCGGCCCTGAACATTTTTGAATTGCGTGCGAAATGCCGTCGTTTAAAAAACAAACATAATATCGGACTGATCATTATCGACTACCTGCAGCTGATGAGTGGTACCGGAGAAAACCGGAACAGTAACCGTGAACAGGAAATCAGTAATATCTCCCGTAACCTGAAAGGACTGGCCAAAGAATTAAGTGTGCCCATCATCGCCCTCTCCCAGTTGAGCCGGGCCGTGGAAACAAGAAGTGCCGGTAAAGACGGGAATAAAATGCCCCAGCTGAGTGACCTCCGTGAATCCGGAGCCATCGAGCAGGATGCGGACATGGTAATGTTCCTTTATCGTCCCGAATACTACGATATCACCAGCAATGAAATGGGGGAAAGCAATAAAGGGGAAACCCATGTACGTATTGCCAAACACAGGAATGGTTCCCTCGAGAATATCAAACTCAAAGCCCTGCTTCATATTCAGAAATTCGTGGAAGATGATGGCAGTGGCGGATTTGGACCCGGACTCCCCGGCAACTGGAAACCTGTGAGTGATAATGACGGAGAAGGGGGTGGGGCACGTGTGTTCATCCAAACCGGCAGTAAGATGAATGATTTGCCGGATGATGAGGATACACCTTTCTGATAAGTGATGTTATTTTGCAGTATGTCATGCCGGGCCTGACCCGGCATCTTTTATAAA
>Ga0209174_10000213_pt1 | contig 44905 bp, 35 predicted proteins | sample JI91814BDNA_FD_187505 | JGI IMG/M metagenome (GOLD analysis project Ga0209174, IMG submission 187505) | Wastewater effluent complex algal communities from Wisconsin, to seasonally profile nutrient transformation and Carbon sequestration -... | ecosystem: Engineered > WWTP > Effluent > Algae...
GTGGCTGCTCAGTGGCAACCTGTTCGCACGAACCATCGCACTGAACCTCTGTTACTACCTCGGCAACCGCTATGCGACCGGTTATGGCGTGGAGTATATCGGCGCGCATAGCATCGCCATGCAGGTGTGGCTGTTCAGCGCGTTCTTCATTGATGGATATGCTGCGGCAGGCAGTGTTCTGGTAGGTCGGTTGAACGGCGCAGGTAATTGGCGGGACCTTTATCGAGTAAGTTGGGCAGTGGTCCGAAAGAGCGTGTTCATCGGCGCGATCCTCTCACTACTCTACCTGGCAGGCTATGCAGTGATCGGATCGTGGTTCACTGCGGACCGATCCGTGCTTGAACTACTGTCCGGGGTGTTCTGGCTGGTCGTGATCACCCAACCCATCAATGCGGTGGCCTTCGCTTTTGACGGGGTGTACAAGGGGTTGGGGAATGGCAAGGTCCTGCGCAACGTACTGCTGACCTCCACACTACTTGCCTTCGTACCGGTCATCGTTGTACTGGACCGGTACCACTTCCTATTGCATGCCATATGGTGGGCATTCCTCGCGTGGATGTTCCTACGTGGCCTATTGCTCGCCCTGCACTTTCGAAGCTGCTACGGACCTCTCGCACGGCGTTTGGTCCAGGAACCAGGAGCCGTCCATCAGGACATTTGACATCCATTGAACATCGTCCCTGTGGCCAGGCACCTTAATTTCGTACGCATGAGGTCACGGATCACATTTCTGGCGATGATGCTGAGCTTCAGTATCGCGCATGCTCAGGAAACACGACCCACCGTCAAGAAGGACACCAGGTCCTTCTCCGAACGTATCTGGTTCGGTGGAGGAGTTGGCCTTTCCTTCGGCACGGTCACAGCCATCCAACTGGACCCCATGCTCGGGTACAAAGTGGACGAGGAGGGCAAGTTCACTGTTGGAGCGGGTGCTAGTTACTGGTACCTGAGGGACAACCGTTTCGCGAGCAATAACACCTTGCAGGGTTATGGTTACCGCCCTTTCCTACGCTATCGTTTCATTGAACAGGCCTATGCGCATGCCGAGTTCCTTCACATGAACGTGGACGCCTACAACTACATCACCGACCGTACACAACGACTTTGGGTGCCACACGTGCTCGTTGGAGGCGGATACGTGCAACCCTTGGGCGGACGCAGCTCCATCTTTCTTCAGGTGCTGTTCGAGGTGCTACAGGACCCCAACAGTATCTATCGGAACCAAGGGCCGATACTGGGTGGCGGCATCGGTATCGGGTTTTAGTTTCCAGCGAGAGCGCTTGACCAATGGGGTCAATTGCGACGATCCGGGACATCCTCACGTATTCTCGTGTGTTCACATTGTAACACCATCTTCGATGTAGGTTTGTAACTCTAACCAAAACCGCCTCCCATGAGACTGCTTCACTTTTCGATGATCCTCGGCCTTTCAGCAACCTTGGCCATGTCCGGCTGCAAGAAGGACGACCCCTGTGACGATGTGACCTGTTTGAATGGAGGCACATGTAGTGACGGGACTTGCTCGTGCCAATCCGGGTATGAAGGCAGCACATGTGGAACTGAAGTCCGGGCCAAGTTCTTGAGCACATACAATGTCAATGAGACCTGTCCTTCCGGCAATTTCAGCTACCAATCCACCATCACCACGTCCTCTACAGGGATCAATCGGGTCATCATCAACAACTTCGCTGGGTTCGGGGTTTCAGCCACAGCTAGTGTGACAGGTTCCTCGATCACCATTGGAACCCAGCAAGTGGACATCCAAGGCAATGCAGCAACGATCTCAGGCAGCGGTCAACTGAGTGGTTCGATCCTGACCATTTCCTACACCATTTCTGCAGGTGGCAGTTCCGAGAGCTGTACCTTGACCTGTACCAAACAGTGACCCTACGTACCGGCGAATTTCGAAGAAGGAGCGGCCCCTGGGTCGCTCCTTCTTCGTTCGGCACGTGGTAACCGCCCGCGGTCATGGCGATACGCTTGGTGGTGTGGCGGAGCCCAATTCGTTCCGAATACCCTATTTTCGCGGCCCGAACATTCGAATCCAAGCATCATGGCATCCACGTCCGACGTGAACATCGGTTCCTACATCCGCTTCAATGGCGATATCTGCCAGATCATGGAGTGGCAGCACCGCACGCCAGGCAACTTGCGGGCATTCTACCAAGGAAAGATGCGCGTGTTGCGCAATGGCAAGCTCAACGAGCACCGGTGGCGTAGTGGTGAGACCATGGAAGTGTTGCGTGTGGAAGTGCATGAGCTGCAATACCTCTATCGCGAGGGCGACAACCTCGTGTGCATGGACCAGGAGACCTTCGAGCAGAAGTATGTACCGGTGGAGCTCTTCGGCGATGCGATGCGGTTCATGAAAGAGGAGATGGTGGTACAGATCGGCTTCGAGAGCGAAACCCCCATTTTCGCACGCCCTCCGAAAGTGGTCGAACTGGAGGTCACCTATACGGAGCACGCTGTGAAAGGTGATACCAGTAACAAAGTAATGAAATCAGCCACCCTCGCTGGTGGAGCAGAGATCAGTGTACCCAGTTTCGTGGACATCGGCACCGTGGTACGCGTGGATACCGAGACCGGCGAATACTTGGACCGGGTGAAGAAATAAGGTGCTTGCCACGGCTCCCTCGAGGACCCACCACTGATGGTCAGTGGTGGGTCCTTTTCGTTCAGGGAAGGCTTGCACGGCGATGTCGTTCACTGGGCGCCCCTACCTTTGGACCACAAGTCCTATTCCCCGCGTGAAGCTCCATCCCCCGCACACAGCCGCACAACTGGCAGCGTTGATCCATGCCCAGGTCACCGGCCGGACCGAGCGTTTGGTCACCGGCCTCAACGAGATCAATCGGGTGGAGGAAGGCGACCTGGTCTTCGTGGACCACGAGAAATACTACGACAAGGCACTCAAAAGCGCTGCCACCACGATACTGATCAACAAGGCGGTGGATGCTCCGGAGGGTAAGGCGCTCCTCATCAGTGATGACCCCTGCCGCGACTACAACACGCTCATCCGTCGCTTCATGCCCCGAACCGGATGGACTGGGACCGATGTGCACATCGGTCCCGGCAGTGAGGTGCATCCAAGCGTCGTGCTCGGTGCGCATGTTCGCATCGGGGTGGATTGCATCATCCATCCCGGGGTGGTCATCTACGAGCACACGACCATCGGCGACCGTGTCATCATCCATGCCAACACCGTGATCGGTGCCGACCCGTTCTACTACAAGAAACGCCCTTCAGGCTTTGACAAGATGCCACCTGGCGGCAGCGTGGTCATTGAGGATGATGTGGAGATCGGCGCATTGTGTACCATCGACCGAGGTGTGAGCGCCGATACCCGAATCGGCAAGGGCAGTAAGCTCGATAATCATATCCAAGTGGGCCATGACACGCTTATCGGTTCGGGTTGCCTCATCGCTTCGCATGTGGGTATCAGTGGTGCCGTGGTGATCGAGGATAATGTGACGTTGTGGGGTCAGGTCGGTATTCCCAGCAAACTTCGCATCGGCAAGGACGCGGTGGTCCTGGGGCAAAGCGGAGTGATGGGTTCACTGCCAGGTGGTAGGACCTACTTCGGTAGTCCCGCAGGTGAATGGAAGGCCAAGATGCGGGAGATCGCGTTGATCGCAAGGCTCCCCGATCTCTTCAAGAAATCGGGGGCTTGATCCATGGCCCGCCTCGAACGCATCATCGAACGATTGGAGCTGAAGGAGTTCCAGTTGCGCGCGCTACTCGATGTGACCAAGGCGATCAACAACAATGTACCACGCGCTGAACTGTTGCGGCTCTACGAGAAGATCGTGAGGGACGATCTGGGCATCACCCGATTGATGCTCTTCGAGCGGACCGACCGTTGGGAACGGATCCTTGAATTCGGCACCAGTACCAACGATGATGACCTGGATGTGGAACAGGCCTTCGGCCGGTTCGTGGATATCCAGGTGATCGATAGTGAGAGCGCAGGGAGCTTGGGTGCCTTCGATGTAGCCGTTCCTGTACATCACCGGGACCACCCTTTGGCCTTCTTGCTCATCGGTGACATCGACGAGGATGAACAACGCATGAGTCCGACGGTGAAGCATCTGAACTACATCCAGACCCTCACCAACCTGATCGTAGTGGCCATGGAGAACCAGCGCTTGGCGGACCAGGCCCTGCGGCAGGTAAGGGACCAACGGGAGTTGGAGCTGGCGCGAGAGATGCAGCGCATGTTGGTACCTGCCCAGCTCCCGAACAATGACGTGATCGAAGCAGCGGCGTGGTATCAACCCCACAGCCAAGTGGGCGGGGACCACTACGACCTGATCACCTTGGACGACGGCACCTATGTGGCCTGTGTTGCCGATGTGAGCGGCAAAGGGATCGCAGCGGCGTTGTTGATGAGCAATTTCCAAGCGAACCTGCATGCCAGCGTGCGACACAACACCGATCTGGGAGATCTGGTACGCGAGCTGAATGGCAGGGTACAAGCGAATGCGCGTGGAGAACGCTTCATCACCTTGTTCATCGGGCACATCGATCCGGTAGCGCGACGGATCCGTTTCGCCAATTGTGGACATAACGCACCTCTACTACGGACCGAAGCGGGTATCCAAAGCCTGACGGACGGGTGCATCGCACTGGGCATGATGCCATCCCTACCCTTCCTGAACGTAGGTGAAGTGACCTTCACACCCGGCTCCACCCTGCTCTGCTACACGGATGGCCTTGTCGAACAGGAGGACGACCATGGACATGCATTCGAGACAGACGCTTTGGGAACCATGCTTCGAGACCTCTCCCATGCTGGCCCGGCAAGGTTCAATGATGCGTTGATCGAGGCTTTCGAGATCCATCGAGGGACCCAACCCATCCTGGACGACATTGCCGTGCTCACGTGTCGGTTCAAGTAGCTACGCCCTGCAGCTAGCGGCCTTCTTCTGGAAGTGATGAAGGCAGCCCCACGGGATACTTCAGATCGAACAACACGATGATGAGGGTGAACGCCCAGAATGGTACGGAGGCCTTATCGGTGTCCAAGAAATTATTGAGGGCCCCGTGCAGGTAGTAGGTCACCAAGCCAAGCAAGGCGGCCATCATCAGGCGGCGATCCACACCCGAGGGCATACGGGCGAACAGGCGCATGCCTTTCACCAAAGTGACCAGGACCAGTGCAAGCATCAGGCCCAGGCCTGGCAAACCTTGCTCACTTAGGGGGCCGAGGTACTCACTGTGTGCGTTGCCTCCTTCCCCGAAATTGGTACTGATGATGGTGCGATCCTCGGAAGCCTGGAAAGGCGCGTACTGGAACATGTAGGTACCCGGTCCCCATCCGAAGAATGGTCGCTCCATGAACATGCGCATGGCCGAATTCCAGCGGTTGATCCGTTCCAGGTTGCTTGCATCGCTGGAAATGTTCGAGATGGAGCGCACATGCTCCCCTAGGTCATCGGAGGATTCCTCCCGGTTACGCTCCAATGCAATGGTGATCTGTTCATGGTTCGCCCAATAGAGCCCGCCCAACGTGGCCACCCCGATGGCCATCGCCCAAACCGGCACTTTGAGTCGGACGATGAGGAACACACCAATGGCCCCCAAAAGGCTGAGCCAAGCCGCACGAGTGTAGGAGAAGATGAGACCGGTCAACAGTGTCAGGAACATTAGAAAGGCCAATATCCGGCGCGTCGCAGAGTAGCCGGGCATGGTCAATGCGCCCAGCGAGAACGGCAGAAAGAAAGCGATTATGGCACCATAGCTCGTATGGTCCTTGAAGAACGGCGTCATCACCCAATGGGCGGGATCATGCTCGAAACCGAACTGTGAATGATGGATGAGGGTGTATCCGATGACGATGAACAGGCCGGAGAGGTACGCCCAGATGAACCGTTGCATGTTCCGTGTGTCCTGGAACAACCGTGACATGATGAAGTACATGGAACTGACGAACCATAGCCTGGCCAACACGTATTTTAAGGACACCAAGGGCATGCTGCTCGGAATGATGCACAGCGTCATCCACCCGACCTGCAACAGGATGATCACCGTGATCGGATGACGGATTAGCCGTCGGTCGAGCACATTCGGTTCCAACGCGAGCTTCACGAAGAATAGGACCATGAGTCCCACCAGTAGTGGCTCTGTTGGCAAGGCCACCCCTATACCACCGAGGTCGAGCTCTTCCAGATTGATCGAGAGTGGCGTCGCGAAGGCGATGAAATAGATCAGCCGGTCGACCGCGGTGAGCATCGCCCACACGATGAGCAACACCGCAGGCAACACACTGAACCAATAGATCTGACCAGCCATAAAAGCAGCATTGAGCACCACGAAGGCGATGCTCGCCATGAACACCCAATGTTCCTTTAGCAGCCGCATGGCCGTTCAGGCACGTTGGTCACGCCATATGAGTAGCAGGTACGCCAGGAACACGGAACTCACCACCGAGAGCAGCAGGATGAGCCACCGGATCGGGTATACCTTCTTGTCACTGATCTCCGGGTAGACGATCACATTGGTATAGGTCAGTTCCTTCGTGACATCGTTGACCACCCGTTCATATTCGGTCAGCAATTTGTCGTAGTTCGTCCTGAAGAGATTGCTCAATTCACTGAGTTCCCTGAACTCACCTCCATGTCGCTCAAGGTCCCTGATCAATCCTTGCACTTCGTCGATCCTGGTCTTGGGTGCACCGGACTCGATCATGCGCATATATCCCTTGGTCAGTTCCTTCACCTGACTGTAGTAGTCGAGGATGCCCTCCTTCGCACGAAGGGTGTCCAAGCGCTTCTCCACGGAATCCATCTTCTCACGCGCATGGGCAAGCGAGCGTTCAGAGATCGCCAGGAGCTCGTAGGATTTCTCCCGCTGAAGGCGTCTGGCCAAGAGATTGGCCTGGTCCAACATGGCGTTCACCAGGTCCCGAGCACGGCGTGGGTCCTCGTCCACGATCTCGATATGGACCGATTCATAGGTGGTCTTACGGATCTCGACACGGTCCTTGAACTCGTTGTACAAGGCGAAGTATCCGCCCTGTCTGGTGGTATCCATGTCGTAGACCTCGTGCAGCTCGAAGTTCTTGATCAAACTATCGCGTATGCTATTGCTCTCCAGCAGTTGGAGCAGTTGATCGGTCCGTGTCTCGATGCTGTAGCTGTTCAGGTTCACGGGATAGACCGTGGCCCTGCTCATGTACTTGGGAGGCATGAACACGGGCATGCTCGCAATAGTGGCCACCACTGCGGCAGTGATCGCTACCAACGCCAAGGTCTTCCAGTTGCGTCGGGCTACTTCCGCATACCGACCGAAGGTGATCTCACCGGCCATGTTGTGAACTGAGTTTACTGAGGTTCGTTTGAATGATGAGAAGGCACAGGGCCAGGATGAGTCCACTAAGACCACCGATCAGCACCACCAGCCAACGGATGGGCCTGGCAGGCTTATCCATGACCTGTGCTCGGTCCACCACGAACTTGAATGGCACTCGACTATCCAATTCAGCACGAACAAGGTCGCGTTTGGCGCGAAGCTCGTTGATGCGCCAGCTCCATTTTATGACCTGTTCACTAAGTACGATATAGGGGCCACCGATCTCCGATAGCCCCGCGAATCGTTCCTCCAGTTCCTTCAATGCACGTTGGTCGTTCTTCACGATGGCCGCCCCGATGTACTCATTGAAGCGCTCCGCCTGGGATTCATAGTCATGTACGCCCAATCGTTGTAATGCCCGCAGACTGTCCGTAAGACCGTGGAGTTCCACCTTGGAGATCTCCAGTTGGGCATCCAGTAGTTCCAATGCGCTATTCAGACGTTGGTGCTGCATTTCGCGCCACACCGTATCCACTTGATCGCAGATGAAATTGGCCATTCCCGCTGCGCGTTCCGGATCTTGATCGAGCACCTCCACTTCAACGCTATTGAACCGGGTCTTGCGAAAGGTCACCTGGTCATCAAAGATGCCGATCAGCTCTGCCTTGGGGTATTCCACTTCCTCATCGATACCGTAGACCGTGTAGAGGTCGAACCTTTCCACCGTGCGCTCCCGGATGGTCACCGATCGAAGCATTTGCAACAGGTGTTCGAGGTCCTTCTCCTCACCCACGGCCATCAGATCATCACCGGTGGTCCGCTGGTCAGCCAGAAGAGCCTTCGAGACCGAATTGGTGAGGGTGGGGAACAGGACCACCTCACTGCGATACATGGGGGTCATGAGGACCGCTGCGACCAACCCGCCCAAAACACCCAGAACGGTAACCCCGAGCACCAGTTTCCAATGACGTCGTACGTACGGGACCAGGTCCAACGTAGGCTGTGCCGGACGAGGGGCCTGGGGGGAAGGATGCACATTCAACGCCATGCCGGGTGATAAGGGGCCGCTAAAGTAGGACTTAGGGCCTGTCGCCCCGGCCATTAACGGCTGGTGGGGAGCTTCATTGCCTGACGTAGGACCTTGGGGGTGACCAGACCTGTCATCAAAGCAGAGAGCGACGCTGCGCCAAGGAAAATGAGCGCACGTTGAGGCAAGGGCAGTGTCAGCAAGGCCTGTGCGAGTAGGAAGAGCATCAACCCATGGACCGCACCACGAAGGAATAGCATTCCCAATCCGGGCAGCATATGCGCCTTGGCCGCCAGCACCACCTGGACCGCAGCTGTGGCCAATTGCGTGACCAAGCTCGCCCAAGCTGCTCCCTCGGTCTGGAAGCGAGGGATGAGAACAAGGTTCAGCGCGATGTTCATCACCGCCCCGGTCGCGGCCACCCCGTTCAAAGCACGCAGCTCACCACCTGCGGTCAACAACGTGCCGAACACGTAGGTGATGCATACACCGACGAAGCAATACATCAACAAGACGAAGGACGGCGCGGCAGCTGATGTGTGCTCCGCATAGATGAGCTCCAGCACGGGCTGGGCGTTCCAATGCATGAAGGCGGCCAGCGGTATCGCACCGGCGAGCAGGATCCGTAACGCCAAAGAGACCAAAGGAGCGACATCATCACGTTCTTTGATGGATCGGCTGAACATGGGCAACAACAGGCCGGCAAAGAGGTAGCCCAACATGTTGAAGGCCTCGAAGTATCGGAAGCCTTGTGCGTAGATGCCAGCTTGGAACGCACCATCGGGGAGCATGCGCTCCAGCATCAGTGTATCCGTGCGGTAGTAGAAGGTCATGAGTAGGATGAGCAGCGCATAAGGAAAGCTCTGCTTCAGCACCACCCGACTGAACGTAGGGTTCCAACCTAACCTCACCTTCCCGCTAAGACGTAGGGTCAGCACCAAGGCTACCAGGAATGTGGCGCCATAAGCCATGGTCTGTGCGCGAACGAACCACTCGATGCGGAACGGAATATCGCTACTACGCCCCCAGAGCAGCCAACCCACCGCAAGGATCAATAGTACCCGATCCAGTATGCTCAACAGACTGTCCTGGCGGAACTGCTGGGCACCGGCGATGTTGCTGCGCAGGTAAAGAATACTGGCCACCAGTGCCTGGTTCAACACCAACCAGCCAAGCAGGTCCAATTGCGCCCCTTCGTAGCCCAGCACCAAGCCCACGACCATGGTCAGTAGCGCGTACAACCCGGCCAATACCATGCGAACCCCGATGACACCGCTCAGGTACTTGCCCATCAGATGCGTATGCTGGGCGACATTACGTGTGTTGTAGTTCGTCAGCCCCAGGTCCAGCACGATGTTCAGCAGGAAGCTCAGGCTGAGCAAGGCCGCATAGGTGCCGTAGTCCGAGGCCCCTACGGCGCCCTGGACACCCGCATCGATACCGAGCAGGTAAAAGGGCTTCACCAGCAGGTTGAGTACCAGCAGAAGGGCCAGGTTGGTGATGAACGTTCGTTGCATTGCCGGGGTGAAGATGGGGAGAGCGCGGGGAACCGGGCCCGATCCGTTGGTGACTTCTACCAAGAAAGGACGCGCTCCAGTGAGATGGAACCGCAAGCCGATCCTTGGGTGCATTGGTCGGCTTTGATGGATGATGGTCCCGCCCTTGCCAAGGATCGCCACCTTTGCAACGCCCCCGCACCCTGTCCCCTTCCTTATGCGCATCGCCGTCAACACCCGCCTACTGCTCGCCGACAAGTTGGAGGGCATCGGCTGGTTCGCGCACGAGACCTTGCAACGCATCGTTCGGGCGCATCCTGAACATGAGTTCCTGTTCCTCTTCGACCGGGCCTATGACGAACGCTTCATCTATGCCCCTAACGTAACCCCTGTGGTGATGGGCCCTCCAACACGGCACCCGTTGCTCTACCGGCTTTGGTTCGACTGGCTCCTTCCACGACGCTTGAAGTCGCTCAAGGCGGACGCCTTCATCAGCCCGGATGGCTATCTGGCCCTTCATAGCTCGGTGCCGACACTTGCAGTGATGCATGACCTGAATTTCGAACATCACCCCGAGGACCTTCCGACCGCGTACCGGAATTTCTACCGCAGCTATTTCCCCCGTTTCGCTCGTCATGCCACACGCTTGGCCACCGTCAGTGAATTCAGTCGTCGCGACATTGCGCAGCGGTATGGTGTGGAAGAAGGGCGGATCGACGTGGTCTATAATGGAGTGGGCGAGCTCTTCACCCCGCTCGACAGTGCGGAACGGGAAGGTGCCAAGTCGCAATTCGGCCAAGGATCGCCCTACTTCATATGCGTAGGCTCGCTCCATCCGCGCAAGAACATAGCAAGGTTGCTTCAGGCCTTCGATCATATGCTGGAACACCACCCGGTCGAAGTAAGGCTCGTAGTGGTAGGTGAAAGCTTCTGGTGGGACGCCCGAATGAAGACCTCATGGGAAGGAATGCGGCATAAGGACCGGGTGACATTCACCGGGAGACTGGGGCAGCAAGACCTACGCAAGGCGATGGGTGGTGCCATGGCCTTGACATTCGTCAGTTACTTTGAAGGCTTCGGGATACCGGTGGCGGAGGCCATGAAGTGTGGAGTCCCGGTGGTTGCAGCAGAAACGACCTCTTTACCCGAAGTGGCCGGTGATGCCGCGCTCTACTGTGATCCTTTCAGTGTAACGGACATTGCCAAGTGCCTTTATACCATGCACAGCGATGAGGTGCTCCGTACCCAGCTCAGCACCCGGGGACTGAAGCGAGCGACCCGCTACACGTGGGACAATGCTGCTCACGACCTCTGGCAGAGCTTCGGTCGCATGTGCCGCGACGCAGGTCTTGACGTTCGATAGCGAGAAGCAGGTGGGCACTCCTGGATACATTCGCGCCATGTCGGTACTTGCAGCCTATCATACCAAAGGTCTGTTGGAGGCAGGATGTGATGAGGCGGGACGAGGCTGTCTGGCCGGTCCTGTTGTAGCCGCAGCGGTGATCCTACCCCCACGGATCCGTTTGCCGGGCCTGGATGACAGCAAGAAACTGACCTCCTCAACACGCGAACGGCTTCGGGTCGTGATCGAAGAAGAGGCGCTCGCTTGGGCCGTGTCATTCGTGCATCCCGAGGAGATCGACCGAACGAACATCCTGCGAGCCACATTCATCGCCATGCACCGTGCCATCGACCTGCTCGCACATCGTCCAGAACACTTGCTGATCGATGGCAACCGGTTCGCCCCCTATCGAGGTGTCCCACATTCGTGTCTGGTCAAAGGAGACGGGCGGTTCCGAAGCATCGCTGCCGCCAGCATACTTGCCAAGACACATCGCGACGAGGCCATGATCCTGGCCCATGAACAATATCCTGCCTACAACTGGGCAGTGAACAAAGGCTACCCGACCGCTGACCACCGGGCAGCCCTGGTCCGGGAGGGGGCGTGCCCGTTCCACCGCCGAAGCTTCCGTCTATTGCCCCTGGAAGAGGAGCTTTTCGCATCGCCACTGAGCTGACCTTGGCGATCCTAACTGGAATTCCTGTCCACACAGGCGTGTGCAAAGGGGCTTCACACCGCATGGGCACCGCAGCATGCAGCCGGTACTTTTGGGCGGTACCATGCGTCGTACCGTCACGTTCCTGTTCATTGTCGGCATCGTAGTCGGGGCCGTATGGACATTGTTGCGCTGGAATGGTGTGCGGTCCGCTCCTGTGGACCCTTGGCGTGCGATCCCCGAACGTACCGCGCTGGTGATCTCCGTACCGGATGCGTTCATGACCTGGGACCGGTTCACGCATACGGCACAGCTCTGGAAGGCCATTGCCACATTGCCGGGTGCCGCCGCTACCGATGGATTGATCGCCAGGACGGTGGTCCGTATGGAGAACGATGAGGCATTGCGTCAGGCGCTTCGCAACAGCTCGGTACTGGTCGCCGTGATGCGTCATGGTGGTGATGCCCTCGGTTGTCTTTTCGTAGGCACCCCTGCGAACGCTGATGGCGCCCCATTACGTGCTTTCGGAGAGTTGTTGGGATTGGATGCAACGGCATATGCAGCGTTGGGCAGAGGTGACGTTGTGCAGGTGCGACCTGACACGGCCTTGGCCACGCTCTCATTTTGCATCAGGCAAGGTGTTTGGCTCCTCGCGACCGATCCTTCCATGATGGACGAAGCCCTGCTCCAATGGAAGAAGGGTTCTTCATTGAAGGATGACACGGCGTTCACCGCCGCATTCTCCACCTTGGGTGCGGGTAGTGATGCGCATGTTTTGCTTCGTCCTGATCGCCTCCTGGACCTGGCTCAAATGGCATGGTCGCCCGAAGCATTGGACTTCCCCGAGGTCTCCGGACAATGGCTTGCCATGGACCTGCGATCACGTTCCGATGCACTATTGATGAGTGGGTTGTTGCTTGGTCCGCCATCCGGACCACATGCGATCGCCTTACATGGCCAGGATCGTGGTCCTATGGATGGTGCGCGGGTGCTACCCGGAAGTGTTACCGGATACAGGACGTGGAATGTGAGTGACATAACGCGCTGGTTGGCCGACCGCAAAGCCATGACGGACAGTGTCTGGGTAACAGACCTGTTGGGCTGGGCGCGGGGCACGGTCGGTGTCGCGCACACATCGGATAGCAGCACGAATCAATGGGCCTACTTCGCTGCCCCGGACGTGGATGCAGCCGAAGGTGCCTTGCGGAGCCTTTGTGCGGCAGGATGTGACACTTCCGGGTACCGAGGCCTGAAGCTCCAACGATTGCCACTGACCGGAATGCACGAAAGTGTGCTCGGGGAGGCTTTTTCCGGACTTGGAAGAGCGTGGTGGGTGGTGCTGGGTGATGCCGTGGTGTTCGGCACGACCACCTTGGAATTGGAACGGTCGATCGATGCTTGGTTGGATGGTCGATCATTGGCAGAGGATGCCCGCACCTCCGATTGGTGGGTTCGCATGGCCTCGAACGCGGGTTCCACGTGGTGGTGCGACATCGCACGTGCACAACCATGGAAGAGCAAGAGCCTGCTCGAGGCAGCGCGTCAGCACGTGGATCTCTGGAGTGCATTGGGAGGGTTCACGGTACACCTTTCACCGGGCCAACGAGGAAGTACCCACGTCACCGTCGGCTTGCAATACGCCCCGATCAAGGAGATCGCTGGACCGGAGCGATGGGTGGTCGAGCTGGGCGCACCGGTGAGTGGCACTCCACAAGAAGTGATCGACCACACCAACGGTACACGGCAGATCCTGGTGCAGGATGACCTGTTCACTTTGCATTTGATCGGCAGCACGGGTGAATTGATGTGGTCGCGTCCGATGGATGGGCCCATCCTCGGTGGGGTGAGACAGGTGGACCGTTTCCGCAACGGCAAGTTGCAGCTACTGTTCAATACGTCGGAGAAGGTACACCTGATCGATCGCAACGGGAAGGATGTCGGCGGGTTCCCCGTGGAACTGGAAAGCCGTAGTGCCACACCATTGTCCGTTTTCGACTACGAGGGTAACGGGGAACTTCGTGTCCTGGTGCCCACACAAAGCGGTACGATCATCAATATCGGAATGGACGGATCACCTGTGAACGGTTGGTCCGCACCGCGTTTGAAGGCCCCTGCAGCCACCAAGGTCGATCACCTTCGTATACGCAACAAGGACCATCTTATCGCCGTGGATACCCTCGGCCATGTTCACATCCTGGATAGAAAGGGAGCGGATCGTGAACGACCGCGTCTGGAACTGGGTGTTTCGCCGAGCGTCCTGGGTATCGTCCCAGGGAGTACCATCGGCACCTGTTCCGTGCTATGGCAGGGAAGCGACGGTGGGCTGTACAAGGGTACGCTGGAGGGCAAAGCTGAACTGCTCTTCCCTGGAAGGGGTGGGCGATTCACCGGGGCATGGTTCGCCAGTAACGGCGCAGTGATGCACACTGAAGTGAACAAGGACACGCTGTGGGTCAGGGAGGGAAGTAAGGTGGTCGCCCAACATGTGCTTTCAGGTATCGGGATACCAGGTACCCAGCACACGGTCAGCTCAGGCGAAGAGCAGGTCCTTGGCATCGCCACACAGAGAGGCAGCCTTCATCTCTTCGACGGGGACGGACAAGCCTTGTCCGGAACACCGGTGGTCGGCGCCGGCCCTTGGGTGCTCTCCGACCTCGATCGGGATGGGACTAGGGAACTGGTCACCGTGTCCTCGAATGGCATTGTGAAATGCCTCCCTTTCCCTCCGGTGCCATGAATCGTTGCTTGCCCGGTGCTCCAGAGCGCATAGCTTTGCTGGCTCAGCGCACGTCCGGGATCATGCCTTGGGTCCCGGCCCCATGAAACAGTCCCTCCTTCGCACGGTCCTCCGAAAGGAGATGGTCGGATTGGCCCGCGTCACGGTGCTGGTGTTGACCGCATTCCTGTTCCTGCTTGAATTCGGATACCGCGCCGACGCAGCTACCGGACTGTTGCTTGACCAACTGAGCTATGGCCTCGTCCTCGGTGCGGTAATGGTCGCGCTGGGAAGTGGTTTGCGCGCCAAACTGCGCGACGAGCCCGTGCGCAATGCCGAGTTCATCTGGTTCGTGCTGGGGATCGGCTTGCTCCTTTTACGTCCGTTCGACATGGAGTTCTGGCCCAAGGCACAACATTGGCCGCACCTGCTCTACCTCCTCGGGTTCTTCTTCATTGAGCTTTCCAGGCTGGAACTGGGTCGTAACAGTACGCTCTTCAATCCTGCGTTGCTCTTCACGGTCAGCTTCGTAATGCTCATCGCGATCGGGGCTGCGTTGTTCTTGTTACCCAACACGGGAACACGACCGATCACGTTGGTGGAGGCCTTGTTCACCAGTACCAGCGCTGTTTGCGTCACGGGCTTGAGCGTTATCGATGTGGGCAAGGACCTCACACTGCTCGGCCAATGGGTCCTGCTCCTGTTGATCCAACTCGGGGGCCTTGGAGTGATGACCTTCACCAGCTTCTTCGCTTTCTTCTTCAAGGGTCGTACAAGCCTGGAGGAACAACTTCGCATCAGGGACATCGCCAATACTTCCCTGGTGAACGCCAGATCATTCATCGTACAGGTCATCCTGTTCACCTTGGCCGTGGAACTCGTCGGCGCTGCATTGATCTACTACGTGGTGCCTCCCGACGCCTTCCCCTCGATCGGCGACCGGATGTTCTTCGCCGTGTTCCATTCCATCTCAGCCTTCAACAATGCCGGCTTCTCCACCCAAAGCTTGGGCATGTATGAGCTACCCTTCCGCTTCAACTATTCGTTGATGTGGATCCTGTCCCTGCTGTTCATCTTCGGTGGCTTGGGCTTCGGCATCATATTCAACTTCAGCCGGTACGTGCGGCTTTGGGTCAGCGGTCGTATCCGTAGGCTGTTGACCGGCATCCCATGTGAGCGCCATCCCCGTTTGGTGAACCTGAGCACCCGGTTGGTTCTGAAGGTGACGGCACTCCTTATCGTTATTGGCACGGTGGCTGTGATGGTATTCGAATGGAACGGAGTGCTGGCGGAACATTCCTCCTGGTGGGGGCGCTTCAGCACAGCGTTCTTCACGGGGGTCACTCCACGTACCGCGGGTTTCAATGTGGTGGACTATGGTTCGCTGACCGTTCCGACGCTCATGGTCACCCTGTTGCTCATGTACATCGGAGCGTCCCCTGGTTCCACCGGCGGTGGTATCAAGACCACCACGTTCGCAGTGGCCACCCTGAACATCTTCGCCACTGCACGGGGACGAAGGCGCATCGAGTTCAGCGGTCGAGAGATCAGCAACCTGAGCATCCGCAGGGCCTTCGCAGCCATCGTACTGTCCCTGGTATTCCTTGGCTTGTCCATCACCACGATCGCCTCCTTGGAGAAAGGGGTGGGTCTGATGCCGATCGCCTTCGAATGCTTCAGTGCGTTCAGTACGGTTGGCCTTAGCATGAACCTGACCGGCCAACTGGGTGATCCGGCGCGGATCGCGCTGGTACTCGTCATGTTCGTGGGTAGGGTGAGTGCGCTCACCCTACTGGTAGGCGTTCTGCGCCAGGTGAACGTAAGCCCTTATCGTTATCCCAAGGAGGACATCCTCATCAACTGAACAGCCATGAAGATCGCGGTATTCGGACTCGGCAACTTCGGCAAGCACCTGGCCATCAAGCTCACCCAGATGGGTCACGAGGTGATCGCCATCGACCATGACATGGAGAAGGTGGATGCCATCAAGCAGGAGGTGAGCTACGCCGTTTGCTTGGAGAGCAATGATCCGCAGGCTGTGGGCACACTGCCCTTGAGCGAGGTGGACACCGCTGTGGTGGCCATCGGAGAGAACGAGGGTGCCAACATCATGACCACAGCACTACTGGTCAACCTGAAGGTGAAACGGGTGATCAGTCGGGCCATCAATCCGCTGCACGAGATGGTGCTCAACTCCATGGGTGTCACGGATATCGTTCACCCTGAGGAAAAGGCGGCCGAGGGATTGGCACGCAAACTCAACCTGCGTCGACTCGTCGACCAATTCGAGCTGCCGGGGGGCTTCATCATCGCAGAGATCGTGGTGCCCGACAAGTTCGTTGGCAAGCCATTGAGCCAGATCATCGAACTCACCAAGCGTCAGCTAGGTCTGGTGACGGTATTGCGCAAGGAAAGCGAAAAGAGTTTCATAGGACGCAAGACCATCAAGCTCGGTGCACTGGGGGTGATGGACCCGGACTTCGTACCGGAGAAGGGCGACATCCTCGTCCTGTTCGGCACCAAGGATGAAGTGACCCGCTTCACAGGGGAGACCAGCTGAGGCCCGTCAGCCCACCCCCCTACCGGATGAGCCATCTTTGGAGCATGCCGGGAACACGGGACATAGCGACACCGCAGGACGTTCGTACGTTGATCGAAGCGTTCTATGCGCGGGCACGCCCCGATGCGCTCATCGGCCATTTCTTCACCACCCTGGACTGGGACCACCACATCCCCTTGATCGCCTCGTTCTGGGAGATGGTGCTTTTCGGCGACCGGCACTACCAGGGCGATCCGATGACGGCCCATGTGCACCTGCACCAGCGCATCCCCATGGAACCCGATCACTTCGAACGCTGGCTGAGCCTCTTCGACCACACCGTGGACAGCTTGTTCACGGGCCCCAAGGCAGACGAGGCCAAGCAGCGGGCACGCACCATTGCGGGTGTCATGGCGCACCGGGTCACCGGTCGTTGAACTAACGCTTGGGCTTCCTTAGCACGATCCGCTGTCCCTCCTGCAGTCGGGCATTCTCGGGCAGGTCGTTGTACTGGGCCAACTTGGCCAGCTTCACGCCGTACTGCTGGCTCACGCCCCAGAGGGACTCCCCTTCCTTCGCCGTGTGGGTGGCAGCGGTCTTCGATGCATTGCGCTTGGGCTGGATGTACACCCGTTGCCCTTCCGCCAGTGCGGCCTCCTTGTCCATGTCGTTCCAGCGCGCCAGCATGCCATGGGTCATCTCCAGTTCCTCGGCCAGTTTGCGGTAGGTATCGCCCTGCTTGGCACGCACGAACTTGATGCGCCCCTCGAAGCGCTCGATGGCACGGCTGGCTCCGATGGTGATGACATCTCCTCCTGAGCCTCGGTTATTGCGACCCGTGCGCGGCGCCGGAGCCGGTTTGGGGGCGGCCTCCTTCGGTCTGTAGCTCACATCGACACCGCGATCGAGGTCGCTCAGGCGATAGCGTTCGATCAGGGCGATGAGTTTTTGAGGATAAGCGGGGTCGGTGGCGTAACCAGCTTTCTTAAGCCCCTTGGCCCAGCCTTCGTAGTCGGTGGGTTTCAGCTCGAACAGTGACGCATAGCGCGGCTTCTGGAGGAACTTGGCGTGGTCCTCATAGCTCTGGGCAGCGTCCTTGTACTTGCGGAAACAATCGTTCTTCTTATCGTCGTCGTGGTAGCTCTTGCCTCCGGTCCAATCGGGCGTACACTTGATCCCGAAATGATTATTGGCCTCCCGGGCCAGTAGGCTGTTTCCGTTGCCACTCTCCAAGAGACCCTGGGCCAGCGTGATGGAGGCCGGGATCCCGTGCTCCTTCATCTTGCGCACGGCCACCTCCTTCCATTGCTGGATGTATTGCTCAGCGGTCAGACGGTCCCCCTCGGGTTGTCCGGGAGCCGGCGCGGCAGCGCACAGCAGCAGGATAGCCAGCCCAAGGGAAGCGCGAAGCGGGTTGACGGGTTGCATAGCAGGCTGTGGAAAGGCGAAACTAGACCGGTACAGGGGTGACGTATGGAGCATTCCGACCCTGACCATGCACAATGCCATGTGGAAATAACGTGCCGGAACCGGGCCATTGCATGTGGAAGTCGGGACCTTTGTCATGAACAGGCGAACCTTCCGAGCGAAGCGGTGTTCTCCCGTGCAAGCAGGTTGGAACGAACGATGGATAGCAACGAACAGCGGGAACGGTCGGAGCGCTTGCAGCGCTTGGGTCTCGAAGCTGACGACTACTATTACTCGGAGGAGGGCTACCTGGTCTTCACCGAGCGCTACCACCTGAAAAGGGGGTATTGCTGCCAGAGCGGTTGCCGTCACTGCCCGTTCGGATTCAACGACAAGAGGGGCAACCTGGGCTGAGGCAGCGTTCCGGCGGGTTCCCCTATCTTCAGGGTACCGAAGGCCATGCGGTCCCTATCCACCCTCCTCCTGCTCACGATCACCTCGCTCGGTTTCGGGCAGGATTGGGCGCTGATCAACCCGGCGTACCGCTACAACTACAGCGATGATGGGACGGACACCATCAGCAATCAGATCCGCGTGATGGAGGTGGATACGTTGGGGGTGGATAGTGTCCTGTACACCCTGAACCGCATTGCCTTCATGTGCGACACCTGCCCGGCATCCTTGGGTGGTCTTTGCGACGGCTGCTTCATGTGGGTGGACCAGCCGCAATTCCTGCGCGGGAGCGCATTGAGCACGCCCGGCCGTTGGACCTTGACGGACCCCGACACATTGGTGCTCCTCGTACCTCCGGTGCTGGGCCAGAACTGGGTGGCCGATCCTACTGGAACCGTCACCGCCACCGTTGTCGCCTTGGAGGAGGACATCTATTTGGGAGAGTTGGACAGCATCGCCACCATTACCACCAGTGCCGGGGATACACTGGTCCTCTCGCGCTCCTTTGGGCTGGTTCGGATGGTACGAAGTGATGGCACCATCTACGCAGGAATTGGGGTTGAGGGGCCGGAGTTGGGTGAACTATTCCCGGATATCACGGATTGGTTCAACTATCAACCAGGTGATGTACTCGAGTACCTCCACTTCTTGAATGGACCGAACAATGGTGGTACATACACACTATATTTTTGGAAAACCAAGGACATTTTCGAGGAACGCATAGATGGCGAAAGTGGATACACGATCACGTCAACCCGGGGTCATGTCTCCCCCGGTAATCCTAGCTGGGAAGCTCTGCCTCCGCAAACGATCATACATACACTCGAAAATGGAATTTGGAACACTCCTCTCAATCAATTTTTTGAACATATCGATTTGGATCTATATCCCTCCAGAATTAGCGAATTACAAAATACGGGAACTTACTTCATTCCTCGTCTAATGAGGGATAACGATGGCCTACTCATCTTAACCACGGACAGCATAGATCATCCTATCGGTGCTCTAAACGCCATTTCATATCCTAGCCAGAACATCAGCGAACTTTGGCCACTGAATGGGGAAAGAGAACTTTTAAGGTGCAAAGAGAACATTGGCATCATCCTTCAGGGCCACACAAGCAACTTTGAGTTTTCTTATAGTTCCGAACTTATCGGTGCCGTTATCCAAGGAGATACAATTGGCACATTGACGCCGGATGAAGTGTACTTCAACACACTTTCCGTCAGCACCTATTCAGTCCAACGGTCGTTCCGCATATTGAACACCTTGTGCGACACCGAACTGATGGTCATTACCGACCCAGATGTTCAGTTGGAATGGACCATCATCGACCTCAATGGCCGACGGGTAAGCACCGGAATGCTTGCGCATACATTCAACCAAGTGGAAGTGGGCTCGCTAGCTACCGGCACCTATGTGTTCATGGCAAGCAGTGCGCAGGGCCAATGGTCGCAGCGCTTCGTGGTAGCCCGCTGAACCACCCGCCCTGCCGTGTGTTAAGAAGGGTTTCCGGAGACCTGCTGTTCGGTGAACATCCTCCAACCATTCCAACGCGCGGTAAGCGACCAAGACAGTGCAAGCCCAGGCAGCGTTCCGGCGGGTTCCTCTATCTTCAGGGTACCGAACGCCATGCGGACCCTATCCACCCTCCTCCTCATCACGATCACATTGCTCAGTTCTGGGCAGGATTGGGCGCTGATCAACCCGGCCTACCGCTACAACTACAGCGATGATGGGACGGACACCATCAGCAACCAGATCCGCGTGATAGAGGTGGATACGTTGGGGGTGGATAGTGTCCTGTACACCCTGAACCGCATTGCCTTCCTATGCGACAGCTGCCCGGCATCCTTGGGTGGTCTTTGTGACGGCTGCTTCATGTGGGTGGACCAGCCGCAGTTCCTGCGCGGCAGCGCATTGCACACGCCCGGCCTTTGGACCTTGATGGACCCCGACACCTTGCTGCTCCTTGTACCTCCGGTGCTGGGCCAGAACTGGGCAGCCGATCCCACTGGAACCGTCACTGCCGCCGTTGTCGCCCTGGAGGAGGACAGCTACCTGGGAGAGTTGGACAGCATCGCCACCATTGCCACCAGTGGCGGGGATACACTGGTCCTTTCGCGCTCCTATGGGCTGGTTCGGATGGTACGAAGTGATGGCACCATCTACGCAGGAATTGGGGTTGAGGGGCCGGAGTTGGGGGAACTATTCCCGGATCCTATTGAATTTTTCCAGTATAACTCAGGAGACGTGCTCCAGTATCACCGGTATGGCATGTTAATGTACGGCAGTGATTGGCGGGAGTTTAATTATTACATAAAAACGATATACGGAGAACGCGTTGACAGTGACACCGGTTACACCATATCCTTCACTAGAGGCTATTACCAGCAGTGGTTTCTGTATCCAGAGGGGGTAACGGGCGTCACCGAATTCGGTACGCAATTCTTTCCAATGCAACCTGAATATCCGATGGACGTCATACTCGAAAGCTATCCTAAAGAATTACTTCAAATTTTAGACGAAAATGGCAACATTCAATACAGTTTCGCAGCGAATAGAAATATGAACGATCAAGGGCTACATCAAATATCTTCCATTGAAGATTCCATTGAAGATTATCGGAGTTACAATACAATAAGCGAATATCCAACGAATATGTATAATAATTTATACCCACTAATTGAACAAGGAATCTTCAACGAATACATAGAAGGCATTGGTTTGTATAAATGGGGATTTGAATCATATTTTGAACCAAGAGACATATTGATACTATCCGGTTCGTGCGTCAATGGAGACACGATAGGGAGCTTAATACCTGACGCCTATTTCTTTGGGACTTTGGGTATGAACAACACCGTGGCCGCTATACCCTACCACCTGATAAGCACCTTGTGCGACAAGGAACTCCTCATAAAATCCGACTCGGACGCTCGATCCGAATGGACCATCATCGACCTCCATGGACGTCACTTAAAGCACGGGACGCTTAGACACTCGCTTTCCTCGGTGGATGTGGGCTCGCTGGCCACCGGCACCTATGTGTTCATGGCAAGCAGTGCGCAGGGCCAATGGTCGCAGCGTTTCGTGGTAGCCCGCTGAACCACCCGCCCTGCCGCGTGTTGAGCAGGGTGCCCGAAGCCCCGTAGTTTTGGAGCATCCTTACCCGCATGGCCACCTTGACGCAGTCCGACCTCGCTCTCTTCCAACAGTCCATCCGCGAAGGCATCCCCGATGTGCTCCCTCCCGCCCGGGCGTTGGATCCGTCGGTGAGCCACGCCCCCAAGCGCAAGGACATCCTCACGGCCGAGGAGAAGAAGCTGGCCCTGCGCAACGCCCTGCGTTACTTCCACCCGAAGCACCACGCCACGCTGGCGCCCGAGTTCGCCGCCGAGTTGAACACCCACGGTCGCATCTACATGCACCGCCTTCGTCCGGAATACCTGATGCACGCGCGGCCCATCGATCAATACCCTGCAAAATGCCGGCAGGCGGCGGCCATCATGCTGATGATCCAGAACAACCTGGACCCGGCCGTGGCGCAGCATCCGCACGAGCTGATCACCTACGGCGGCAACGGTGCGGTGTTCCAGAACTGGGCGCAATACCGGCTCACTCTACAGTACCTCTCGGAGATGACCGAGGAGCAGACCTTGGTGATGTACAGCGGCCACCCCATGGGCCTCTTCCCCAGCCATGCCGACGCCCCGCGCGTGGTGGTCACCAACGGGATGATGATCCCCAACTACAGCAAGCCGGACGACTGGGAGAAGTTCAACGCGCTCGGCGTGACGCAGTACGGCCAGATGACCGCCGGCAGCTACATGTACATCGGTCCGCAGGGCATCGTGCACGGCACCACCATCACCGTATTGAACGCCTGCCGGATGATCAAGGGATCGCCGGGCACCAGCGGCAAGCTCTTCGTCACATCCGGTCTGGGTGGCATGAGCGGCGCCCAGCCCAAGGCAGGGAATATCGCCGGGGTGGTGACGATCTGCGCCGAAGTGAACGCCACCGCTGCCCACAAACGCCACGGTCAAGGTTGGGTGGACGAGGTGATCGCCGATGTGGACGTCTGCATCGATGTCGCCCTGGACTGGCAGCAGAAGGGCCAGGCGCACAGCATCGCCTTTCTGGGAAACGTGGTGGAACTGTGGGAGCGGCTGGCTGCGCGGAACATCAAGGTGGACCTGGGCAGCGACCAGACGAGCCTGCACAACCCCTGGGCCGGTGGCTACTACCCTGCGGGCCTGAGCTATGAGGAGAGCAACGCCTTGATGGTCGCGGATCCTGTGGCCTTCAAACAGCGCGTGCAGGACAGCCTGAAGCGTCAGGTCACCGCCATTAACAGCCTAACCGCGCAGGGCATGTATTTCTTCGACTACGGCAATGCCTTCCTGTTGGAGAGCAAGCGGGCGGGTGCGGAGATCGGCGGGTCGAAGGGAGAAGAGTTCCGCTACCCGAGCTACGTGGAGGACATCATGGGTCCCCTGTGCTTCGACCATGGTTTCGGTCCCTTCCGCTGGGTGTGTGCGAGCGGCGACCCAAAGGACCTGGCCACCAGCGACCGCATTGCCGGTGATGTGTTGGAGGCCATGCTGCACGAAGCGCCCGAGGCCATCCGCCAGCAGATCGCGGACAACCTGCATTGGATCCGCAGCGCGCAACAGAACAAGCTCGTCGTGGGCAGCCAGGCGCGCATCCTCTATGCCGACAGCGAAGGCCGCATCCGCATCGCCGAGGCCTTCAACGCGGCCATCAAGGCCGGGGTCATCAGCGCACCGATCGTGCTGGGCCGCGACCACCATGACGTTAGCGGCACCGACAGTCCGTACCGCGAGACCAGCAACATCCGCGATGGCAGCCGCTTCACCGCGGACATGGCCGTACAGAACTTCGTGGGCGATGCCTTCCGCGGCGCCACCTGGATCAGTTTGCACAACGGCGGTGGCGTGGGCTGGGGCGAGGTGATCAACGGCGGCTTCGGCATGGTGCTCGACGGCAGCCCTGACAGCGACCGTCGCCTGAAGAGCATGCTGCACTGGGACGTGAACAACGGCATCGCGCGTCGCGCCTGGGCCCGCAACCCCAACGCGGTGTGGAGCATCGAGCAGGAGATGAAGCGCACACCACTGCTGAGGGTGACCCTGCCGAACGAGGCGGAGGATGGGCTCGTGGAGGAGGCCTTGAAATAATTCCGTTTCGAACCCAACCCCACGCCTCGATCAACCGTGTATGGAACTGAACCGAGACCAAGAACCTACACAACACACACCATGGATCAACTATTCCGCTCCGTTTCACTAACCACGGCCCTAGTGCTTGGCACGATGGTCTTTGCCCAGCCGATCCCGCCCTACGACATCACAGTGGCAGGATACATCTCCGGTTGCAACCCCTCCGGGACCAACTACGTGAACATCATCACCCAACAAGGTACCCAGCCCAGTGTGGACATCGACGTGCCCGTTGATGCGAACTGCGGCTTCTCGGTGACCTTGTCCATGGACTCCTACCAAGGGTGGTTCATGATCAGCACTCCCTGTAATGGAGCCATCCAATCTGCTACGGTCGCGTACGAGGTGAACGTATTGCAACCCGACAGCAACTACGTGTTCGTGGTTCTGAATTGCGGTGGCGGCACGGTCGATTGTGCAGGAGTACCCGGTGGCGCCTCACTTCCTGGCACGCCCTGCGACGACAACGATGGATGGACCATCCTGGATACGTGGACCGCGGGTTGTGAATGTGTTGGCTTGGATAGCATGTTCTACGACTGCCTCGGGATCGAAGGTGGTCCTAACACCTTCGGCACTCCTTGCGTCCAGCCTGCGACCGGCCTCAGCGGCTATTGGAGCAACAACTGCGTATGTGTTGCCGATACAGCAACCACGGAGTGCAGCGCCAACTTCTGGGTGATGCAGGCATATACCTACGGCGACAGCGTCATCAATCCCGGGGGAGGCACGGAACCCATCCCCAATGAAGTGTGGGTATGGAACCTCACCAGCGGAGGCCAAGCACCATACACCTACCTGTGGAGCTTCGGCGACGGTACCAGTAGCACCGAAGGGTACCCCACCCATTTCTACGCCAACGGCGGACCCTACCAATTGTGCCTCACCATCGCGGACGCTGAAGGCTGCACAAGCACCTACTGCGACGAAGTGAGCATCGATGAGAACGGTATCTATACAGGCCTTATCGTGGACGGCCGACCCGGCATGTTGCGCAGTGGCTTCACCATCCGGGTGATCACCGAACTGCCGACCGGCGTGGACGAGCATAACGCGGTGGAGGAAGTGGCCATGTGGCCCAACCCGGTGGAGGACATCATCGGACTGTCCTTCACCAGCAGCCGCAGTGCGAACCTCGGCCTGAGCATCATGGACCTCAACGGTCGTGTGATCCGCACCTCCAACAATGCGGTGAGTGTGGGTAACAACCGCCACAGCATCAGTGTGGCCGACCTGGATGCCGGCATGTACCTGCTACAGATCACCGATGGAACGCAGAGCACCAGCCGTCGCTTCGTGAAGAACTAAGCCAACCTCTCACCACGCGTACGCCCTCGGTTTTCCGGGGGCGTTCGTGCGTTCTGGAGACCGGCTGTGTCCGTTCATTCGTATTTTCCCGTCGCACCCAACCTTGGGACGGTCGGCTCCGTGTATGTGAGTGAACGGGAACCAACCTGCCAAACCAAGACCCATGAAAACACCTTTCCGCCTCTCGATCCTGGCCTTGACCGCACTGCTAGGTACGGCCGCCTTTGCGCAGCCTACACCGCCCTACCCGGTTACAGTGGCAGGTATCGTACTCGACTGCACACCGAACGGATACGTGAACATCACCACGAACTCGCTCACTCAGCCTGCGATCGACATCGACGTTCCGCTGGATGCGAACTGCGGCTTCTCCATCGACTTGCTGATGGATTCGTTCTATGGTGGTTTCGTTCTGAGCACACCATGTAATGGGGCCATACAGCAATCCGCCAACGCCTACCAAGTGAATGCGCTGGAACCGGATTCAACCTATTTGTACGTAGTGATCAATTGCACCAACTCCATGATCGACTGTGTGGGTATTGTTGGTGGACCCAATTTGCCTGGCACACCATGTAACGACAACAACCCACTAACGAACAATGATGTTTGGTCCGCGAACTGCTTGTGCGAAGGAACCACTGGAGGCAACGTGGATTGCCTTGGCGTTCCGGGTGGAAGTTCATTGCCGGGCACGGCTTGCACCAACTTCCTCGGCGTTACCGGGATCTGGACGGCTGATTGCATCTGTGATACGGACACAACGGGTGGCGGCGCCGATTGCCTAGGGATCATCAACGGACCCAATGTGCCCGGCGCACCTTGCCAGAACCCGGCCACGGGAGACGATGGCTATTGGAGCAACAACTGCGTATGCGTTGCCGATACAGCAGCCACGGAATGCAGCGCCAATTTCTGGGTGATGCAGGCGTACACCTATGGCGACAGCGTCAACAATCCCGGAGGAGGCACGGAACCCATCCCCAATGAAGTGTGGGTATGGAACCTCACCAGCGGAGGCCAGGCACCATACACCTACCTGTGGAGCTTCGGCGATGGCACCAGTAGCACCGAAGGATACCCCACCCATTTCTACGCCAATGGTGGCCCCTACCAATTGTGCCTCACCATCGCGGACGCAGAAGGTTGCACGAGCACCTACTGCGACGAAGTGAGCATCGATGAGAACGGCATCTATACAGGCCTTATCGTGGACGGTCGACCCGGCATGTTGCGCAGTGGCTTCACCATCCGGGTGATCACCGAACTGCCGACCGGCGTGGACGAGCGTAACGTGGTGGAGGAAGTGGCCATGTGGCCCAACCCGGTGGAGGACATCATCGGACTGTCCTTCGCCAGCAGCCGAAGCGCCAACCTCATCCTGAGCATCATGGACCTCAACGGACGTGTGATCCGCACCTCCAACAATGCGGTGAGTGTGGGTAACAACCGCCACAGCATCAGTGTGGCCGACCTGGAGGCCGGCATGTACCTGCTGATGATCAGCGATGGAACGCAGAGCACCAGCCGTCGCTTCGTGAAGAACTAGGCCTTGGATCACCCTGTAACGAACCCTGCGGAATACCGCAGGGTTCGCTGCTTTCCGGGCAACCCGATAAATTTGAGGGAGTACCCAACCCGGCCGATCGGGTTCGCGTGTATGCTAGTGGAGGACTCATCCCTCATCGAACGACCCATGAAACACTACCCTGGAACCCTTGCCACGATCATCGCCTTGCTGCTGATGGTACCCGCATTCGGTCAGCCACTCCCCCCGTACACTGTTCAGGTGACCGGAATGGTTGCAGGTTGCAACCCCGGTCTGCTTCCTTTTGTGACGGTAGCCACGAGCCCTGGCACATTGCCACAGACCGACGTGGATGTGCCTTTGGATAGTATCTGCGCGTTCAGTGTCAACTTGACCATGACCAGCCCTCAAGGCTCATTCGTGATCAGTTTTCCATGTAATGGCGCGATCCAAACGCAAACGGTGAGCTACGCGATAACGAACTCGGATACCGTTGCAGTGACCGTTCTGTTGAATTGCAACTCGCTTGAGCCTGATTGTGAAGGAACCCTCGGCGGCAGCGCTCTTCCTGGCACAGCGTGCGACGATGGAGACCCGAACACCTATTTCGACACCTGGAGCCCCGGCTGCCAGTGCTTTGGTGGTACCGACCCGAACAATTTCATCACCGTTATCGGCACCTTGGATGGTTGCAGCGGAGCTGGCACACCGGTCCAGATCATCACTTTGGCCGCACCTGGCTATCAGGATACGGTGTTCACGGACGCCAACTGCTCCTACACCTATACGTTCTACTCCTTCGCGAGCACCGGTCAGGTTGAAGTGAACGCATCCTGTGATGGCGGGGCGACACAGATCGTGGAGTCAGGGAATTGGACCTCTGGACCGTCAACAGTGACGATCGACCTGAGTTGCACACCTACCTGCAATGCGTGCTTCACGTTCGATCAAGGACTTGACCCGATCACCGGTGATACCATCCCTTGGACCATCAACTTCACGAATTGCAGTAGTTCGTTGTCCCAGCCCGTGACCTACGTCTGGGATTTCGGACAGGGTGAGGTCTCAAGCCAAACAAACCCCAGCTTGACCCTTGTGAGCGAGGGGCTCTATCTGATCTGCTTGACCATTTCAGATGCGAATGGATGTGTGAACACGTTCTGCGATAGTCTTCAAGTGGATGGAGATGGATGGTTGGTTCCAGTGAACTCCACGACATGCCAAGCTGGTTTTTGGGTTGTCCAGGCCTATGACATTGTGGAGGATGGAGACAGTTCAGTGGTAGAACCTGTTCCGAACGAAGTGTGGGTATGGAACCTGAGCAGCGGAGGAGACGGCAACTACCAATTCTTCTGGAGCTTCGGAGACGGGACCAGCAGTACGGAAGCCTACCCCACCCATGTGTATGCCACCGGTGGCCCTTACCAGCTTTGCCTGACCATGACGGACGGCAGCGGATGCACGAACTCCTACTGCGATGAGGTGAGCGTGGACGAGGATGGACTATACACCGGACTGATCGTGGACGGACGTCCGACCCTGTTACGCAGTGGCTTCACCATCCGCGTGGTCAGCGAACAACCCACGGCGATCATCGAGCGCGAGTGGGTGGAGAACGTGGCCCTTTGGCCGAACCCGGTGGAGGATGTGATCGGCCTGTCCTTCAACAGCCTGAACCACGCCAGCCTATCGCTGACCATCTTCGACCTGAACGGCCGCGTGGTGCACAGCGCGAACACCGTGGTGAACACCGGACAGAACAACCACCGCATCCATGTCGCCGACCTGGAGGCCGGCATGTATCTGCTGCAGATCGCCAATGGGAACCAACACACCAGCCGTCGCTTCGTGAAACGCTGACCGATCCGATGAACCTCGTCGAGGGTCCCTGCCGATGGGGCGGGGACCCTTCGGCACATCACCGATGGTGAACGAAACGCTTATAGCCCGATGCCTGCGCGAGGAGCCCAAGGCGCAGTATGAGCTGTACCGCGCGATGCACGGTCAGATGATGTCGATCTGCTCGCGCTATGAACGCAACAAACAGGACGCCGTTGCCCGCATGAACCAGGGCTTCCTGAAGATCCTGACCAACATCGACAAACGCCGCCCGGAGGTCCCCTTCGAGCTCTGGGCACGACGCATCATGATCAACACCGTGATCGACGAATACCGCAAGGACCGCCCCCGCAAGGCACAGGAATCCCTGGATGCCTCGTTGGACGAGAGCACCCTGGTGGAGGTGAACGAATACCTGCGCCACATGGAGGCCGATGCCTTCGCCGGACTGCTACAACGCGTGCCGGACATGTCGCGCAAGGTGTTCAACCTCTTCGCCATGGACGGGTATGCCCATGCGGAGATCGCCGAATTGTTGGGGATCAGTGAAGGAACTTCCAAATGGCACGTGTCGCATGCGCGTCAGGTGCTTCAACAGGCCATTGCCCAGTTGGCCGGGCAGCAGGCCGTAAAGACCGTAAGCCAATGAACCTCGAGAACGAATTCGACGAGCTGGCCCGGCGCAAGCTGAAGGAGCAGGAGCATCCCTTTGAGGAGTCGCACTGGCACGAGGCACAGCGCATGATCGTGGCACAGCGGAAAGGTCGTGGAGGCCGTATGATCATCGGTACCCTGGCGCTGTTATTCCTCGGCACCGCGGCGTGGTGGGCTACCCGCCCTCATGATGCATCATCCCTGACATCTGCCGCAGAACAGGCCGCACCCAAGGCCATCCCTCATCCCACGAGCAGCGGGTCCTCTTCCACTGCGGTCTCATCAACGGTGAACGCCACCCGCTCCAACACGCTCGAGACACCGGCGAAGGTGAGCGCGGCGAGCACCTCATCACACCTTACGGACAAGGCGACGACCATCGAGGAGAAGGACCTCACATCCGCATCTGCGCAAGTGCAGCGGGCTGGTTCAGGAACCCGTGCTCCTCGAACCGAAGCTCGCGCCTCAACCACGACAAGCGTTGCTTCCACCACACCAAGCCGCAGCAGCGATCAGCTTCGGGTGATGCCATCCAACACCACGGCCAGCGGCACAAGGACGTCAGGACGCAGCAGTGCGACAGATGGCACCGTAACCCCAACTGCCGATCAGGTTGCCGAAGATGCGTACAGCGATCCTACGAAGAGGTCGATCGTCCTTCAGGGTACCACCGCTCCGAAAGACACTGATCGCAACGATGTGCGATCGGACCAGTTGGACCCAGGGGCACCAGAGCCTACCGGAGCAACGAACGACCATGGCTCCGGCACCACTGTATCGACAGCGAATGTCACCAATGAGGATCCCGTTGATCCAAGCAGCACATCGGATATGGTAGTGACTGGGCCACCCGCGGATGGAACACGACCCGTCCTACTCGATACGACCGCCATGGACATGGCAGTTGATACGCTATTGGTCGATGCGCCCCTACCCAATGACAGCATGGCAACCACCCCGGCACCCGTGGCAGCACCTCCGTTGGTGGATCCTCGAGCACCGTGGGAGATCAGCGTCCTGGGCGGGATACGCATGAACAACACGCGCTACGCAGGTCCGCTGAGCGATGACCAGGGCTTCACCAGCCAGGGGTTGAATAGCAGCATGTTCGGTGCAGAGCTTATGCATCTGGGCCGACGCTTCGGTGTGGGCGGCGGGTTGTACCATTCCTCCTATGCCGAGCGCCTGAGCGTGAAGGAACGTGATGTCACCAACATGACCATCTCTCCATACTGGTACCTGATGCCTGTGGATACAACCATCCTGTTCATCACGGATACCTTGCCCGGCACGGGGGACACGGTGACCTATGTGGGCATACCCGTGAGTACCACCATCAATGTTCTGACACGTTCGGCGGACACCACGACCACGACCGAACGCTTGCGCGAAGCACGTGAGATCGTGAACCGGACCAGTTACTTGGAAGTGGCAGCTTTGTTCGACGCGCACCTGGTGCAAGGACGGTGGTCAATGGGTGTACGAGGTGGGCCCACGTTCGGGATCCTCTCGGGTCGCAAGGGAACACTGCCGAACAGTACGAACGATGGCTATGTTCCTTTCGAGGACGAGGCGTTCCGCGAGTTGGTGATCGGATATCAGGCACGGGCCTATCTCCGATATCGGTGGAACGCAGCGTGGTCCATTGGTCTGGAACCGATGATCGGCGGCCAGCTGGTGAACGGGCTGGCGAGCGGTGATCTGGACCGGCGATCCATGGCATGGGGAGGCTTGATCAGCCTGAGTTATCGCTTGCGTTGACCGGAAGCCACGATCTTCGGTGCATGGTACGGTGCGCGTACATGGCGATACTCCTTTGGTCGTCTTGTACGTTGGCACCCACCTCACCATCAACCATGAACGATCTGGAGCATCTCCCCCCTTGGGCCACACCCGGTACGCTCAACGCCGTTATCGAGATCCCCGCAGGCAGTGCGGAGAAGCGACAATACGATGCGAGCTCAGGTACATTCCCCATCGATCGTCGCGATGGTACTCCGCGTGTGATACGCTTCCTCCCCTATCCTGCGAACTACGGTTTCATCCCAGGTACTCGGATGACCAAGGCCGAGGGCGGAGATGGCGATGCAGTGGATGTGTTCGTGCTCTGTTCCGCATTGCCCAGTGGCACCGTCGTGGAGGTGGAGGCGATCGGCATCATCGAACTGCTGGATGCCGGCGAGCGTGATGACAAGTTGATCGCGATCCCCGTGGATCCTGCGCTGCGCACGGTGGATGCGGACGATATCCACGAGCTGCCACAGGCCGCCCGCGATATCCTGGTGACCTGGTTGCTCAACTACGATCCTGAGGACGGAGCTGAACTGGTGGCTGTTCGGGGCAAGGCGGATGCCATGGCCACCGTCGAACGCTGGGTGGTACGCTGAACTCAGGCCCTTAGCACAGCTGCGAACTCCTTTTCCAAGGCTTGGCGAATGCGGCTCATGGCCTTGTCCACCTGGTCATCGGTAAGGGTCCTTTCGGCATCCTGTAGGATGAAGTTAAGGGCATAGCTCTTCTTCCCTGCTGGCAGCTTGTCGCCTTGGTACACGTCGAACAGACCGACCTCCTTGAGCAGTTTGCGCTCCGCCTGCTGTGCGGCTTTCCGGAGATCCTCGAAGCGGACCCCTTGATCGAGCATCAAACTCAGGTCACGCCGCACACTCGGGTAGCGTGGTACTTCGTGGTATCCATCGCGTTGCGCCTGGCACGCTTCGAGTAACGCATCCTCCTCCCACTCCGCGAACACGACAGGCTGTGCAACATCATAAGCCTTGAGCACGGATCGCTTCACTGCTCCCAGATGTCCCACGGTGCGTCCCTTCACCACGATGGCATGGGCGTGTTCCAGTTCCGGATGTTCCTGCGGCACCCACATGGTCAGGTGCAAAAGGCCGTATCGATCCAACAGGCGCTCCAATTCCTCCTTGAGGTCCGGCAATTCACTGCGCTGGTCCGAGCTCCGCCAGCCTTCGCGCATCCGGCGACCGGTCATGGCCAACGAGAGCATCTCACGTTCCTCGTTCTCACCTCCCATGGCACGATATCGCCGTCCACGCTCGAAGAAGCACAGGTCCCGTTGTTGGCGATTGATGTTGTACGCCATTGCCTGCAACACGCCAGCGAGGAGGGATGGCCGCAGTACATCGAGTTCAGCGCTCAGCGGATTGGCCAGCGCGATGAGGGACGAAGGGGCATGGGCGTTGGCCATCATTCGTTCACCGTTGACCAAAGAGGGGGTCATCACTTCCCTGAATCCGTTGGCAGCGAGATGCTGTGCGGTCTGCCATCGGAGCGATTCCAGCGAAAGCGATCTCTGTTGCACTGGCGGTTGGTGCAAGTGCGTGGGCAAGGGGATGTGGTCATAACCATGAATGCGGAGCACCTCCTCCTCCACATCGGCTTGGCGATGGACATCGACCCGATAATCGGGGACTTGAACGTGAAGACCTTGGGGAGTCCGATCCAGAACGCGGAAGTCAAGGAGCTCCAGGATGCGGACCACCTGATCGTGCGGGATGTGAAGGCCTGTGGAGCGCTCCAGCCGGGCGAAGTCCAACTTCACCTCGGCCCGTTGCTTCACGGTGTTATCGACATCCGTGATCACCGAGCCGATCGATGCGCCAGCCACTTCCTTCAGCAGCAGTGCCGCGCGTTTCAGGGCATACACCGTCATCTCCGGATCGACACCGCGCTCGAAACGGAACGAGGCATCGGTGCTGAGCCCATGTCGTCGTGCCGTCCGTCGGATGGTGCTCGCATCGAAATAGGCGCTCTCGAGGAACACCGACGTGGTAGCATCGCCAACGCCGCTCTCAGCACCGCCGAACACGCCAGCGAGGCAGACAGGCCGATGTGCATCGGCGATGACCAGGTCCGCGGCATCAAGGACGCGTTCCTTGCCATCGAGCGTGATGAAGCGTTCCCCGGCCGCAGCCTTCCGGACGATCACCTGTCCTCCTTCCAACCGGTCGGCATCAAAGGCATGCAACGGCTGCCCCAACTCGTGCTGCACGTAGTTGGTCACGTCCACCACATTGTTGATGGGCTTGAGGCCGATGACCTTCAACCGGTCCTGAAGCCAAGCGGGCGAGGGACCCACCTTGACCGACTTGAGCACAACGCCGGCATAGCGGGGGCAGGCTTGCGCGTCCTGCACTTCCACACGCAGGGCACGCGCATCGTCGTCCTGTGCGAATGCGGACACATCGGGAAGATCGAGCACCAGTGAAGCGCCTTCACGGTGGTTGATCGCAGCGATCAAGTCCCTGGCCACGCCCACATGCCCCATGGCATCCGTACGATTGGGCGTAAGACCGATCTCCAGCACATGATCACTGACGAGCCCCAACTGCACGGCAGCGGGGGTTCCGACCACCGCATCCGGATCGAGCACCAGGATACCGTCGTGATCGTGCCCCAATCCGAGCTCATCCTCGGCGCAGATCATGCCCTGGCTCTCCTGCCCCCGGATCTTGCTCTTCTTGATGACGATGCAGGTCCCATCGTTCATGCACAGGTCCGCACCCACGGTTGCGACAAGGACCTTCTGCCCTTTGGCGACATTGGGCGCGCCGCATACGATCTGCACCGGTTCCCCGCCGCCCAGATCGACCATGGTCACGCTGAGCCGGTCCGCATCCGGATGCCTGCGACATTCCAATACATGGCCCACCACCACACCACGCAACATCCCCTTGATGGGCTCATGCACGGTCACGCTTTCGCATTCCAGTCCGGTGCTGGTGAGAATGGCCGCTGCCTGTTGTGGCGTGAGGTCGGTGTGGATGTATCGGGTGAGCCAGTTCCAGGAGATGCGCATCGGGGGGCGTTTCAGCGAGGCGCGAAGATACCCAAGCCCATTGGAGTGTACCTGCGTGAATGGTGGGCATGGCCGTAGTTTTGGGGGCCATGGACTACATCGCGCTGTCGGTCCCGCTCTTCTTCCTGCTCATCGGGGTGGAACTGGCTTGGAGCGTCGGGACCGGCCGAAGGGTGTACCGGTTCAACGACTTCGTCGCCAACATCGGTTGTGGTATCGGCAGTCAGGTGGTGGGTGCGTTCACGAAGGCGATGATCTTCGCGATCTACCTCTGGGTCCATGACCACGCCCGTCTGTTCACCCTACCGAACAGCCCCTTGACATGGCTGGCCACTTTTCTGTTGGTGGACCTGCTCTATTACTGGTTCCACCGGCTGAGCCATGAGGTGAACTTCTTGTGGGCCGCACACATCGTGCATCATCAGAGCGAGGAGTACAACCTCAGTGTAGCGCTCCGTCAGAGCTGGTGGCAGGGTCTGTTCAGCTTCTGGTTCTACATCCCGATAGCCCTTCTGGGTGTTCATCCGATCACCATCGTCACCGTCGCCGCGTTCGTCACACTCTATCAATTCTGGATCCATACGAAGGCTCTTGGTCGCCTGGGACCTGTGGAATGGCTGTTCAATACGCCTAGTCATCATCGCGTCCATCACGGCAGCGACCCGAAGTACATCGACCGTAACCATGCCGGAACGCTCATCATCTGGGACAAGCTCTTCGGCACCTACCAAGCGGAAGAGGAGGAACCGATCTATGGCATCACCACACCGCTGCGGACGTGGGATCCCGTACAGGCCAACTTCCACTACTACCGGGATCTGTGGCGGCTTGCCAAACGCTGCTCCAAGTGGCAGGACAAGGTGCGTGTGTTCCTCAAGCCCCCAGGATGGCGCCCCCCGGAATTGGGCGGTTTCGAAGCCCCCACAGCGAAGGACCGCTCGACCTATCGCAAGTTCGATACGAACGTGAGCATATCCGTCAATGCCCACGTGGCGGCACAGTTCGTTCTGCTCCTTGCGGTGGCCACCTTCTTTCTTTTCGAACAGTCCGAGCTGGGAAAAGGGCGCATGTGGGCCACCTCTGCGTTGATCGTTCTATGGGTGATGGGCTTGGGCACGATGCTTGGGGGTCGGCGTATCGGCATCGTACTCGAGACGGCGCGTATCCTGGGCCTTGCGGCGTTGGCCTTCACCAGCGCCGATCGGTTGCCTTTGGAACTGGTGGTGACCGTGGTGATCGTGGTCTGCACCACATCCACCGTGACACTGGCCTTGGCGTATCGATCCATGGCAAGCCCCACGGTCCAACGATGAGGCCTGGTGATCGCTGTGTTGGACGACCTTATCTTGGTCCGGTAGAACCGACCACCTCATGGACATCCGCAAGCATACCCCGTTGAATCTGGGACTGTACGCTGCCTTGCTCATCCTCAACATCATCGGTGAGGTGAACGGTGCACGTTGGCTGGTGTACCTGACGAAGCCCCTTTTGATGGGCCTACTGGGCAGTTGGTTCTTCTTCAACAGCCGTCGTGTTGGTGATCGGTTCACGTTACTGGTGCAGGCAGGGCTCTTCTTCAGCTTGCTCGGCGATGTGGCACTGATGTTCCAGCACATCGATGAGTTCAATTTCCTGCTCGGATTGAGCGCCTTCTTCATTGCGCAACTTTGCTATGCATTGGCCTTCACGCAGAACCTCTCGGAAAGCGCGAGCGGTCGAGGATTGATGATGGGTGCGTTGTTGGCCGTGCTGGTCGCGGCCTACGGTGCGTTCTTCGCATTGGAGATCCTTCCTCGTGTGGACCAGGCCCTGCAACCCGCTGTGCTGATCTATGCGATCGCCATTTGTACGATGGGCATGCTTGCTGCACTGCGCTATGGAAGAACCTATCGGGAGAGCTTCTGGCTGGTGTTGATCGGCGCGGCCTTCTTCATCACTTCGGACAGTCTGTTGGCCATCAACCGTTTCGCTCGACCACTCGACCATGCTCCATGGTCCGTGATGGTGACGTACGGGATCGGTCAAGTGTTGATCGCCGCAGGTGCGCTGTGGCATGTCCTAAACCCCGAGGAGATCCGCCGCAAGGCCGCACTGAGCACCTAGCTGATCCTACCCCAGAGCGGCTTGTTCCTCATCCGTTCCTGGATGGCGGCAGCGATCGGTTGGTGGCGTGGTTCGGCCAGCCCGGGGTCCACGTCCAGGATCCGCATGGCCACCTGTCGAGCCTGCTGCAACAAGGCGCCATCCGACACCAGGTCGGCGATGTGCATCTCGGGCAGTCCGCTTTGCTGCGTACCCATCAGGTCACCCGGCCCGCGCAACCGGAGGTCCGTCTCCGCGATCTCGAAGCCGTCGTTGGTGCGCACCATGGTCTCGATGCGCGCCCTGGCATCGTTACCGAGCTTATCGCCGGTCATCAGGATGCAGAAGCTCTGCTCCGCACCACGACCTACACGTCCGCGTAATTGGTGCAACTGCGAAAGACCGAAACGTTCGGCGTTCTCGATCACCATCACACTGGCATTAGGCACGTCCACCCCCACCTCGATGACCGTGGTGGCCACCAGGATACTGGTCTCGCCTTTCTTGAAGCGCGCCATCTCGTAGTCCTTCGTGGTCTGGTCCATGCGGCCATGCACGATGCTCACGGCATATTTCGGCAGCGGGAATCGGCGGGAGATGCTCTCGAAGCCATCGGTGAGGTCCTTCAGTTCCATGCCACGCATCTTCTCCGGATCGCCTTCCTCAATGAGCGGATAGACCACGTAGACCTGGCGCCCCTTGGTGATCTCCTCCTCCATGAAGGCGAACACGGCGTTGCGCGAATGATCGAAACGATGCACGGTGCGGATCGGCTTGCGGCCCGGTGGAAGCTCATCGATCACGCTGGTGTCCAGGTCTCCGTAGAGCGTCATGGCCAAGGTGCGGGGGATGGGCGTGGCGGTCATCACCAGCACATGCGGAGGGACCTCGGCCTTGCCCCAAAGTCGCGCGCGCTGTGCCACGCCGAAGCGATGCTGTTCATCGATCACGACCAGTCCCAAGCGCTGGAACTGCACACGGTCCTCCAGCAGCGCATGGGTGCCCACGAGGATGTGCACCTCGCCGGCCTTCAATGCGGAGAGGATGCTCCTGCGCTCCGCTGTCCGCGAATTTCCGGTGAGCAGCCGCACAACCACCGGCATGCCCTCCACCATGCGGCTGATGGAATGGAAGTGCTGTTGCGCGAGGATCTCCGTGGGTGCCATCAGCGCGGCCTGGAAACCATTGTCCAGGGCGATCAGCATGCTGAGCAACGAGACCACGGTCTTTCCACTGCCCACATCGCCCTGCACCAAGCGGTTCATCTGACGACCCGTACCCATATCCTTGCGGATCTCCTTCACCACCCGTTTCTGGGCGCCAGTGAGGTCGAAGGGCAAGTGTGTATGGTAGAAGGTGTTGAAGAGCTCGCCCACATGCGTGAACACATTGCCACGCAGGCTCTGCTGGAGCAGCAACTTCTGTTTGAGCAGCTGCATCTGGATGAAGAAGAGCTCCTCGAACTTCAGGCGCCGGGTGGCCACTTCCAGCCGATCCTGGTCCTGGGGAGCGTGCATCTGTCGGACCGCATCCTCACGGGAGATCCCGCCCAGCATGTCCACCAGTTCGCGGCTCAGGTTCTCCGGAAGTGCACCGGCCACGGTGAGCAACAGGGTCTTCTGAAGCTTCCAGATCGAACGGCTCGTGAGGCCTTTGGCGATGAGCTTCTCGGTGGTGCTGTATACGGGCTGCAGGGCGGCCTCCAGGCCATCGTCCCAGGTGGCGGCGAGCTCCAGTTCGGGATGTGCCAGGTTGAAACGCCCCTTGAAGACCGCGGGCTTGCCGAACACCACATATTCATGGCCCGGCTTCAGCGATCCCTGCAGCCACCGGATACCCTTGAACCACACCAGGTCGATGCTGCCCGATGGATCGGAGAGGGTGGCCGTTAGCCGTCGTCCCTGCTTCTCACCCACCGTGCGCACGGGACCCAGCACACCTCGAAGCTGCGCGTGTTGAAGGTCCTCCGTCAGTTCCGCGATCCGATGGAACACACTGCGGTCCACATAGCGGAAGGGATAATGCTGGATCAGATCACCGAAGGTGTGGATGTTCAGGTCCTTGCGTAGGAGCTCACCCCTCAGGGGACCTACACCCTTGAGGAATTCGATGGGGGTGGAAAGCACCGGCTGCACGGCACCAAATTACAGGCATGCAACGCAACGCTCCCGGTCGGGACCACCATGTTACCATCGAAGTATGAGTCCCCCTAATTTCGCCCGGGAAAAGTGCATCTGTCCGTTGGCTTCCATCGGACGACCAATGCGACCTGCGATCCGTGCCCACATCCTTCTCCCATCAAACGACCAGGGCCCACCAATGGTCCGCAGGCACCTTCCTGCTGGGATCGGTGCTCTTCCTCATGGTGATCGCCGTGGCCTTCACGAATGAGCGGATCCATGCGGATACGGGATACTATTTGCTGCGTGCCTTGAACGAAGGTGCGCCCCATTTGGAGCACGGTCGGTGGACACTCGTCCTACCCCAACTGGCACCACTGATCGCTGCACACTTCAACGCCCCGATATCCACGTTGCTGCTCGCAAGTTCCTTGGGGAACGTGCTCTTTCTGATCATCGGACTGGTGTATTGCACGCGCGTGCTGAGGAATGTGCCATCGGCGGTGTTGTTGGCAGGCTCCCAGGTGATCGGCTTGGCGCACGGGCAATTCTGCCCTGGCTTCGAGCTCTATTTCGGCGTAGGCGCTGGGATCCTTTTCCTTGCCACGGTGCAGCATGATGCGTGGTCCGTGACCAGACGCTGCACCATAGGCTTACCCCTACTGGCCTTGGCGATCGCGAGCCATCCGATGGGAGCGCTCCTCATGGCCGGCATTCTGGTGTTCACAGGTGTCATCAAGGACGCGTTCATCCGAGGTACGGTCCTTGTCATGTTCGCGGTATTCATTCTCATAAAACTGGTGACCGTAAGTCCCTACGAGCGGACCCAGATGCAATTCGTTGAGCGCATCCCGATACCAAGCAACATCTTGCACCTGTTACAACCTGATCAGGTCCGGGTTCAACTGCTGCGTTACCTGGATCACTACCCCGATGCCATGGTCCTTTTGCTGTTGATCATCGTGGTGGCTATCGCCCGGAAGGCCCATCGCTCTTTGGGGTGGACCTTGGCGGGTTGTGTGGTTCTCTACATCGCCACGAATATGTATCTGCCTGATACCACGCACGATCGCTACCGTGAACAAGTGGACTACGGGCTCATGGTCTGGATCCTGTTCATGGCGATGCACACCTGTTGGGCCCCACCGCGATCACGCATGGTGCTGCTGCTCACATTGGTGGGCGCTTTGGCCTACCGCGCCACGGCCATGATACAGCTTGCACCCTATTACCAGGCACGCACAGCTTGGCACGAAGCACTGATCGACCAGGCCCATGCTCGCGGTCTGCGCAAGGTGATCGTCGACACGGGCAATATCACATTCGGTACGGCTCGGGACCAGGTAACACCCTACTGGAGTACCGGTGTGGAGTGCCTGCTACTATCAGCACGTGAAGGCCCTTCCTATGCGGTATCCGTGATCACCACACATGACCGGCAATGCACCGGGGTGGAACAAGGGTTGGCGGGCTACGTGATGCGGTGCTGGGACGTATTGGACACTGAATACTTGGACTCTCGCTGGTTCCAGGTGGGAACGGGCATTTATAAGCCTCTACCCATGGGGGCGCTACCGTGATCGTGGGGACCGCCATGCGAGGACTCAAACAGTTGGGCCGCCAAAATACCATCGCGCTATTCGCCGTTCAGGATCGTAAGGATGGAGTCCACTTGGGCGAAGCTCGCCTCCAGTTCTGCGCCGGTCTCCGTATCGCCGCGCTCCAGGGCTGCTTCCAACAGTTCCATGTTTCGCAATCGTATCTCGGCATAGGCGATGAAATTAGCGCGCTGCTCAGCCGTGGCCTCGGACAACTGCAGATCTTGCGTGGAACGCATGAGTTGTACCGCTTCACGCCATGCAGGGAGGGAACTGTCCTGCACCAAGGTGAGTTGCTGTAGACCGGTCGCTCCTTCCGCTAGGCGCAACGCGGAGAGGCCACGTTCCTCCAAGGCTTGAAACGTGTCGATGCGTTGGTAGAACGCTGCATCGTCCGCCGGTAGGTCGCGCACCACCATCGCACCGGCCACCAGCAGGCCTGCTGACGATAGCATGACCGGCCCCCACTGCAATGACGAGCGCTCCGGGTTGCGCAATGCTGGATAGAGCGCCGCACCCAACAATGCACCGCTCACGAGACCGCCGATATGCGCTGCATTGTCCACGCCACCCTTCAAGCCGGACACCAGATTGTACACCACGAAGATGCCGATGCTCTGGAGCAGTTGCTTGCGCGTTTCCTTGTGGATGAGGTCGGTGAACAAGAGCGCGAGGAAGAGGCCGTACAAGCCGAAGATCGCTCCGCTCGCCCCCGCACTGATCGTATTCTCATGCCACCAGAGGCTCGCCAGGCTGGCCACCACACCGGTAACCGCATACACCAGGAACATGCGACCGCGCCCCAAGAGCGGCTCCAGGTGTACACCGATCATGGCCAAGGCGTACATGTTCAGCAAAAGGTGTATCAGCCCGATGTGCTCGAAGCAGCAGGTGAGCAGGCGCCAGTATTCACCACCGAGCGTAGTGGATCGCAGGTTGGCTCCCCATGTCAAGAGGTCCTCGCCCGAAGGCTCCAGGAAATGAACACCGCTGATCACCATCAGGATGTACAGCAGCACGCTGATATCGATCAGGATCGGCGTGGCGAAGAACTCCTTGCTGGGGATGAAGAACATGCCGATGTCCTTCCATTTGAATTCGTTCGAGTGCGCGCTGCTCGCGTCCAATTCCATCACGCCACTTTCCTCCAATCCCTTCAGTTCGGCTTGGATGGTTTCCGCAGTAGTGGATGACCGGGCCGCAGTGAAGGCCTCCAACAAGGCGTCCAAATTCCGTTGCAGGCGGGCCTTCTTCGCCAGGGGGCTCCATTGCTGGAACCTGCTCTCGGCCGTGTACCCGGCATCATCCAGATCGATGATGACCTCCTCACCCCACGAAAAAGCGGTGCGCGGTGTAACGGCCACTACCCGCATGGGATGCAGATGCTCAACGCCCCACTTCAAGGAACGGAACGCTTGGACCAATAGAACGATCACTTCGGGCCGAGAAAGACCTTCGGTGGAACAATGAACAGTGGGTAGCTCGGCAGCCATGGCCGGTGAAAATAAGCAACCCGGGCGAGCGTAACTCCCCCTAGATCGCCCCCACGCCCAGCAACAATGCCGGCTCCTCCAGCATCTGCTTGAAGGTGTTGAGGAATGCCGCTCCGGTGGCTCCGTCCACCACGCGGTGATCGCAGCTCAGGGTCACTTTCATGGTGTGGCCGGGTACGATCTGTCCCCCACGCACCACGGGCTTCTCCATGATGCCCCCCACGGCCATGATGCAGGCATCTGGCGGGTTGATGATGGCGGTGAACTCCTCGATGCCGAACATGCCCAGGTTGGAGATGGTGAAGGTGTTGCCTTCCCAGTCGGCCGGTTGCAGTTTCTTCTCCTTGGCCTTCTTGGCGAAGTCGCGTACCTCCGCCCCGATGGTGCGCAGGGGCTTGCCATCGGCGAAGCGCACCACGGGCACCAACAGGCCTTCTTCCACGGCCACCGCCACGCCGATGTGCACGTGCTGGTTGAAGCGGATACGATCACCGAGCCAGGAGCTGTTCACCTTGGGGTGCTGCTTCAGGGCCACGGCCACCGCCTTGATCACAAGGTCGTTGTAGGAGATCTTCTCCGGAGCGATGCTGGTGTTGATGGCCTCGCGCACCTGCATGGCGCGTGCCATGTCGATCTCAAGGGTCAAATAGAAGTGCGGCGCCGTGAATTTGCTCTCCGCGAGGCGGCGCGCGATGGTCTTGCGCATCTGGCTCACGGGCACTTCCTCGAAGGCTTCCACCTGCGGCACGGTGAACACGCCGGTACCACCGGTGAAGTTCTCGATGTCGGCCTTGGTCACTCGACCTTCAGGACCGGAACCGGGAACCCGTGAAATGTCGATCCCCTTCTCCTCGGCCAGTTGTTTGGCGAGCGGGCTGGCTTTCACCCGGCCGTTCGCCGGTGTTTGCATGTGTGCAGCAGGACGAGCAGCAGATGCGGCGGCCTTCGGTACACTGGCAGGTGCGGCTGACCGGGCAGGAGCCTCTTCCCTAACCCCGTTGTCCTCCTTCTCTTGCTCCAAGTCCTTCTCTTCCTTCACCTCTGCCTTCGCTCCGGCTTTGGGTGTTTCGGCAGCAGGTGCACTCGCAGCGGCATCGGCGAGCAACTTGGTGATGTCCTCTCCTTCCTTACCGAGCACGGCAAGCACGCTGTCCACGGCAGCTGTTCGTCCCTTCTCCACACCGATGTGCAACAACACACCATCGGTGAAGCTCTCGAATTCCATGGTGGCCTTGTCGGTCTCGATCTCGGCAAGCACTTCGCCGCTCTTGACCTTGTCCCCCACCTTCTTGTGCCAGGCGGCCACCACCCCTTCGGTCATGGTGTCGCTCAACTTGGGCATGCGTACGATCTCGGCCATGTCTATAACGCCGTAGCCCGGCGCAGGTGTTGCTCAATCCTTCTCGAATGGATAATCCCGCTCGAAATACACATCGTTGTAAAGCTCCTCGGCGGTGGCCATCGGGCTGTCCTCCGCGAACTTCACCGCTTCCTCCACCTCCTTCTTGACGGCCGCATCGATCGCCTCGAGCTCGGACTCGGTGGCCCACTTGCTGGAGAGTAGCACATCGCGCACGCCCTCGATGGGGTCCTGTTTCTTGTATTCCTCCACCTCCTCCTTGGTCCGGTACTTCTGGGGGTCGCTCATGCTGTGCCCCTTGTAGCGGTAGGTCTTGATGTCCAGAAGGTAGGGTCCGTTGCCGGCGCGCACGTGATCGCAGGCCATGGCGATGGCCTCGTGCACATCCTCGCAGCGCATGCCGTTCACACCCAGTCCGGGCATGTCGTAGCTCTCGCCGATGGTGCTCAGGTCATGCACGTTGCTGGTGCGTTCCACACTGGTACCCATCGCATAGTTGTTGTTCTCGATGATGAAGATCACCGGCAACTTCCATGTCATGGCCATGTTGAAGGTCTCATGCAGCATGCCTTGGCGGATCGCACCATCACCCATCATGCACAGGGTCACGTGGTCCTCACCGCGGTACTTGTCGGCGAAGGCGATACCGGCGCCCAGGCCGATCTGCCCGCCCACGATGCCGTGCCCACCGAAGAGGTTGCGCTGCTTGTCGAAGTAGTGCATGCTGCCCCCCTTGCCCTTGCTCGTTCCGGTCAGTTTGCCGTAGAGCTCGGCCATCACGTTCTTCGGCGAAACGCCCAGCACCAGCGGATGGCAATGATCACGGTAGCCGGTGATGATGCGATCGGACGGGCGAATGGCGGTGATCATACCCGCGAGGATGGCCTCCTGCCCGATGTAGAGGTGGCAGAAACCGCCGAACTTCTGCATGGTGTAGAGTTGCCCGCATTTCTCCTCGAAACGACGCATCAGCATCATCTCCTTGAACCAGCGCATGTACGTGGCACGGTCGAAGCCCCCTTGGGTCGGGGACGCCGCGTTCTTGGTCGGCTTCTTACTGGAAGCGGTCTTTGTGCTCATACAGGACGCATTCGTGAAGGCACAAATATAGCCCGGCGAATCCGGCCCTCAGGGGTTGAGGAAGGACGCGTCGAACGAGAGCGGTAACAGGTCACCGGAACGCTCGAGTTCATGGATCGTACCCGAAGAGGTGGCCATGAGCAGCCGTATGGGGCTACGCTGCCGATGCTCCTGTTCCAATAATGCCTGTCGACATATGCCACAAGGTGACACCGGACGATCCCCGGATACGGATGGAACGACGATGGCCATGGTGGTTACCACGCCTTGTGGATGGCCCGACATGGCTGCATGGAGTGCTGTACGTTCCGCGCAGATCCCGGCAGGGAAGGATGCATTCTCCTGGTTGTTCCCGCTCATTACCTCACCAGTGGCCAAGCGCAGCGCTGCACCAACGTGGAAACGCGAATACGGTGCATAGGCCCGGGCTGCTGCCGAGGTGGCTTCTTGGACCAACTCCCGGTCCGGGTCGCTGAGATCGGCCATCACATCGTGGACCAGGTAGGTGACGGTAAGGGAACGTGATGTGGCCATGGCGTTGCGAAAGGGGGCTGAAGGTACACAACCTGCGCTCGTTCGATGCGCAGCGACTTCCTTACTTCTCAGGCCCGAAGCACGGATCTCTTCCTGCGAGCATACCTGCCAACGCAGTAGATTTGGCCTCCTTCGCGCACAAGGCCCCCGCTGTGAAAGACCTCAACACGATCATCCGCCGTTTCGAGCCGATCTCCCTCACGGAGATGGATGGTGTGAAGCTTCAGAACCGCGTGGACACCAAGTATGTGATCGCGGGAAGCGACCTGGTCGGTCTATTGGAACAGATGATCGCGGACTATCGCCTGCTCCA
>Ga0209174_10000215_pt1 | contig 44642 bp, 68 predicted proteins | sample JI91814BDNA_FD_187505 | JGI IMG/M metagenome (GOLD analysis project Ga0209174, IMG submission 187505) | Wastewater effluent complex algal communities from Wisconsin, to seasonally profile nutrient transformation and Carbon sequestration -... | ecosystem: Engineered > WWTP > Effluent > Algae...
TCACGCGGCGATCGACGCCATGCGAGAGCGGCTCGAGTCCTTCCACTCGGTCACGATCGGGCAGGCGAGGCTATACCTCGGCGACTGCCGGCAGATCCTCCCGCTCCTGGCGCGTCACGACGCGGTCGTCACCGATCCGCCCTACGGCCTCGGCGATTGGAACCAGCGCGGCGCGAACGCCTCGAGGCCTTTTGCCGGCGAGAGCGAGGAGACGCAGGAGTGGGACCAGGCGCTCACGCCGGCCGACGTCGCGGCGCTGATGAAAGCCGGCAAGCATCAAATCCTATGGGGCGCGAACTACTACCTCGACACCTTGCCTCGAACGAAAATGTTCCTCGTCTGGAACAAGGGCATTCGTCGAATGCATTTCAATGACGCAGAGCTGGCTTGGACGTCGGGAATGCGCGAGGCGGTTCGCGTGTTCGACCTCTCGCCGAGCGGCCTCGAGAAAGAGCACCCCACGCAAAAGCCGCTCGCCCTCATGAATTGGTGCATGGGCTATCTGCCGAAGGCGCGCACGATCCTCGACCCATATATGGGGACAGGGACCACGGGAGTCGCCGCCGTCGTCAATGGAAAGGCCTTCACAGGGATCGAGCGGCTCCCGAAATATTTCGAGATCGCTTGCCGGCGGATCGACGACGCCAATCGGCGGCCGCGTCTGGATCTCCCGAAGCCGGCGAAGGCGACGCAGGAGGGCTTATTGTGACCATCCTCGCGCTCGACGTCGCCACAAGCACCGGTTGGGCCTTCGGCGGGCCCGGAGACGCTCCGCAACACGGCGTGTTTTCGATCCCGCCGACGGGCGAGGATCTCGGCCGGTTCGGGGTTACGTTCATTCAATGGCTCTCCGGCAAGTGTCGCGAGCTTCGGCCGCGCGAGATCGTTTTCGAGGCGCCGATCCTGCCGGCGAAAACCGCGCTCGTGACCACGCGCAAACTGCACGGCCTGGCGCTCTTGGTCGAGTGCGTCGCAAACCTCGAGGCGATCCCGGTCACGGAGATCGGGAACAGCGAGTGGCGCCGGCACTTTCTCGGCGCCTACTACCCGCCGAAGCCATCGCGCGACGAGCTCAAGCGCGCCGTGATCGCCGCTTGTCGCGGCATGGGATGGAACCCACGGGGCGACGACGACGCCGACGCGCTCGGTCTCCTCTACGTCGTGAACTGCCTTCGAAACAGAGACCAGGCGGCAACCGACGCCGTCAACCGCATGGGGGCCGCAACGTGACCCACTACCGACACATTCCGAGTGTCCCGCTCGCCGACCGCGACGTGCAGCCGGCCAAGGGGCAATGCGGCGAGCTTAGAATGTTGCCGCCGGGCGAGCTCCTGGTCGACTCCCGATACCAGCGCGAGATCGGGCCGCTCGGGAATCTCAAGATCAAGCGCATCGCCGCCGGCTTTGATTGGGGCAAGTTCGCGCCGCTCCTGGTCGTTCAGCTCGAGGGCTCGAACGTGTTCGCGATCATTGACGGGCAGCACCGGGCGGCCGCGGCGGCAGCTCGCGACGACATTCCCTTGGTCCCGTGTTTCGTGCTCTCGCTCCCGCTGAAAGCCCAGGCCGAGACCTTTATCGCGATCAACAACGAGGGAACCAAGATCACGACGGGCGCGCTCTGGCACGCACGCGCCACCGCCGGCGATCGCGAGGCGCTCGAGGTCATCACATGCGCCACCGCCGCCGGCGTGAAGATCCCGCGCTCGCCGATCTCCTCGGCCTTCGGCAAGACCGACACGACGAACGCACCCCAGGCGATCGCCGATTGCCTCCGCCGCTATGGCTTCGACATCACGAAATTGACGCTCGAGACACTCCGCAAGGCCGGCGAGCTCCGGGCGCGACCCATGATTACGCGCGTTTTCATCCGGTCGCTTGCCATGATCCTGAAACATAACAAGCCCTGGCACAGCGAGCCCATTCACGTGCTCCTCGGCGATCTCGAGGCCTCCGAGGTCGAGGCGAGGGCCCGGATCCAGGCGCGAGACAACAAGAACTCGGCCGTCGAGAACGCGGCGCGGATCCTTCACGAAACAATCAAGCGGGGGCTTTCATGAGCCGGGATCTCATGCAACGCGAGCTCGAGACGCTCCGCGACACCGTCGCAGACCTGACGCACCGGCTCGAGCTCCTCACGGATTCATTCGTGGCGTTCGAGCTGCAAGGCCTGGACTCGATCGGCCTCACGCGCCACGAGGCCGCGATCGTCAAGATCATGCACGACAACCTCGGCAAGTCGATCACCAAGGAACGACTGCACGGCGCGATCTACGCAATGCGAGTGACCGATTCCGAGGTTCCCGAACCGAAGATCATCGACGTTTTCATTTGCAAGATCCGCCGCAAGCTCTCCGGCACTCCATGGGAGATCAAAACCAATTGGGGCTTCGGCTACTCGCTGCACAAGAAGGGGGGCGCCGGCGATGGAGTCTAACCTTTTCACCCTGAAATGGTCGCCGGCCGCGAAGGACAAGCTCGCCGAGCTGGTCGAGGCCGGGCTCACCGGCGGGCAGATCTCGCGGCAGCTCTCGAGCGACTTCGGCGTTCACTTCTCGCGCAATTCCGTCATCTCGCAGATCGTTCGATCGGGCTTGCAGCTCAAGGGCCAATCGCGCCGGCAGATCGGCGAACAGCGCGCGCGCGTTGCCTCTCCGCTTCTCACATCGAAAAAGTCTCTAGCCAAGCCCAGGCCGATCGAGCCGAGCCCTCGCGCCGATATGCTCGCGCAGCCGGAACCGGCGCCACAAGGCGACGTCGATCACGGTTGCCGCTGGATGCACGGCGACCCGCTCGATCGAAACTTTTGCGGCGCCGATCGCTACAAGCTCACGCGCTATTGCTCGCACCACTACGCGAGGGCGACCGTTGAGACGCCGCCGGCCAAGACAAAGGCGCTCGACAAATGGGCGCGCTACCTATCGCGAAAATGAGCAGAGGAAACGAGGAAACGGGAATGGTGCACCAGTACATGAAGCCCAACGACTACAAACTGCCGACGCCGAGCGACCTCGCAATGGAGCAACAACTCCTTGGCGCGCTCCTCATGTACAATGAGTACGTTGAGTCCGTCGGCGCGATCCTGAAATCGCACGAGTTCGCCGAACCGCTTCACGCGCGGATCTTCTCGGCGATCATCGGGGCCGTGAACGCCGGCGCGGTCGCCTCGCCGTTCACTCTGAGATCCGAGTTCGAAAACGATCCCGGTATGAAGTCGATCGGCGGCAGCTCGAACTATCTCGCTCAACTCGCCGTCCTGGCGCGCGACTGCCTCGACCCGCTCGTATGGGCGAAGCAGATTCACGCGTTCGCGTTCCGCCGCGAGATCATCCAGGCCGCCCAGGAGATCCAGGCGGCCGCGACCGACGCCTCGATCGAGTTCGGCCCGGAGAAGATCGCGGACTATGCGGAATCGCTCCTGACGGCGGTCACGGCCGATTGCTCGAGCTCCGGCGCCGAGCGGTTCAAGTCGCTGGACGACGTTGCCGGCGGAGTCCTCAAGTCGATCGGCGGCGACACCGTCGAGAAAACGATTCCGTTCGGGATCTCGGCGCTCGACGAAGCGACGGGCGGAATGAGGCCGGGCGAGTTCATCGTGATCGGGGCGCGCCCTGGCATGGGAAAAACAGCCTTTGCGGCTCACATTGCCAAATCGGCCGCCCAGGCCGGCAATCCGGTCGCGTTCTTCTCGATGGAAATGGGCGCCGACGCGATCGCGCTCCGCCTCCTGACCTCGCTCGCATTTACCCGCTACAGGGACCAGGGAGGCGAGTGGGCGGTTCCGGACAGTGTTCCCGCCTATGAAGCCGCACGCCGGCGGCAGCTCAAACCAGAGCAGCTCAACGAGCTTTTCGCGCTCGAGGCAAAGCTCGCCGAATTGCCGCTCAAGATCCACGAAGGCCGAGGCCTCACGCCGAACGGGATCGTTCTCGCCACCAAGCGACTGCAAAACGAGCTTAAGGCAAGGGGGCAGTCGCTCGGCTTGGTCGTCGTCGACCATTTGCAGAAGATCCGACCCGATCGCACGTTGAACGGGAACAAGGTCGGCGAAATGACCGAGATCTCGAACGCGCTTCAACAGCTCGCCGGCAATATGAAACTTTCAGTCGTCGGCCTCTCCCAGCTCAACCGCGAAACCGAGAAGCGCGACAACAAGAAACCCCAGCTCGGCGACCTTCGGGAGTCGGGCGCGATCGAGCAGGACGCCGACCTCGTTTTGCTCCTCTATCGCGAAGCCTACTACGTCACCAAGCGGCAAAAGCATCCCAGCGAACACGGCTACAACGAGTGGCTCAACGATTGGCTCGAGTGGCGTCACAAGCTCGAGATCATGATCGCCAAACACCGCAACGGGCCCGAGGGCCGACACGACGTTTTCTTTCACGCTCCGAGCTCCTGGATTGGCGACCTATGACAGACGAAAAGCGACTGCCGTTTATGCGGTTCTATTGGAGCGATTGGCGGGCCGATCCGGGCCTCCGATTGTGCTCTCTCGCGGCTCGAGGATTGTGGGCCGACATGCTCTCGATAATGCACGAGGCCGAGCCCTATGGGCACCTCATCATTCGGGGCGTTCCCGTCACCGAAAAGGAGCTCGCCAAGATCGCCGGCGGGAAGCCGGCCGAGGTCAAAAAACTGGTTAATGAGCTCGAAAAAAACTCAGTTTTTAGTCGAAATTCCGAAGGAATTCCATTTTCGCGCCGCATGGTTCGGGACAAGGAAACCTCGGAGAAAAATCGCGAAAACGGCCGCGCAGGCGGAAACCCAAAGCTAAAGTCAAACAATGGGTTACACGAAAACCGCTCGGTTTCGACAGGCTCAAATCGGATAAGCGACCGCTTAAGCGAACCGGATAAGCCGCCGCCAACCGAGCCGCTTAAGCCCCAGAGTCCAGAGTCCATAAGCCAGAAGCCATATAGTAAGGGCGACGAACCGAGGAATGGGCAATCATCAACCTCGGATCTCGAGCGTCTCGCCGGCATCCTGAAACTCGACCACCGAGCGTTTCACCGACACCCCAAGTTCGCCAGGTTCCCGGCCTACATGGCCGAGTGGCTCGAGCTCGGTTGCGACGAGGCGCTCGACATTTGGCCGACCATCGAAAAACTCGCTCGACGAAATCCGAACATCACCTCGCCGGCGTTCTTCGACACGGCCATTCGTGAAGCGTTCGAGATCCGCAAAGCATCGCAACCGCTCGACCTGAACCTCTGGCAAAAGCGGCTCAACGGATTGCGACGCTGGGACAACTGGTCGGAAACCGAGTGGGGACCACGACCAGGCGAAAAGGGATGCAAGGTTCCCAAAGACCTCCTCGACGAGTTTTTGAAGCAGCAAACGGAGAAAGCCGAATGAAGTTCGAAACGATCCTCGCCCTCATCACCGAACCGAAATATCGAAAGATCCTCAACGACTCGGACCTGACCGATTTCCAGAAGGCGGCAGACATTCACGCTCAGTTCCAAAACGACGCCGACGGGCTCGATCGACCAGCACGCAAGGCCCGAACCATCAAGCCGAAACCAGATCTCGAGAACCGCGACGCACGGCCAACGCAGGACGACGGAGAGATCGGCTAACCATGAAACGGCTCGAGCCCTGGACACGCGACGAGATTGTTTCCCGCTTCCGTGAAGCCGGGGACACAGTCAAGCGATTGCCCAGGGCGAAGGGCCCGGCAATGTACGGCTCAGGCTGGCCCCAGATCGTGCAAGACGCTCGGGACGCTTACGGCTACACCGAGGCAAAGATCGCTCTGCCGGCACCATCGCCCAGGGCGATCGACCGGACCTACGAGGTCTTTTCGTGGTTCCGGTTCTTCGATGGCGACGTCGACGAAATGCGGGCGGTCTGGCTTTGCGCTGGCTGCGGGCTATCGTTCGCAAGCGCAGCCCGAACGATGGGCGTGTCGAGGGCCACGATCCGAAGCCGAGCATGGGCCGGAGTCGAGCGCGTCGTCGGCGGCCTCAACCGATCATCCACAGTTGCGGCGAATTGACACTTGCCACTCGAATCATTATTTTCCGGACGAATCAAGCACGTTGAACCATTGCGCCCCGGCCCTCACAAGCCGGGTTTTTTGTTGCTCAGAGGCTACCGCTTGTCACGCATCCGAATGCTCAAGACCACGTTGCGCGAGCTGGATCTCAGGACGGCACGCGAGCCGGCGAAGGTCGCCGATAGGATCTACAGCTCGAGGCAATGGCTCGGCCTCATGGCAAGGCTCAAGAAACAGCGCGGGCACAAATGCGAACAATGCGGTTCGACCTCGGGTCGGATCTACGGCGACCACGTCGTCGAGCTGCAAGACAATGGCGCGGCCCTGGACGCCTCAAACGTCAAGCTCCTATGCGCCTCATGCCACACGATCAAGACCAACCAGCGACGCGCGGAGAGGCAACGCGAGCGGCTCTCGAGGCCGACCTAGATCGCACCCAGGGGGGGCTTCGATCTCTGGCCGAACGGCCCAGGGAAAGCCGCCGGTGTTCCCGAACGGGTTTTATTGTTTTCGTTTGATTTTTTCGGCCCGGCCGAGCGTTCCCGCGCTCGACCAGGCCTAACCCGCCAACCTGACAAGAGGTCGAATGGCTGAAATCGCTACTGACACCAAATCGACCGTGACGCAACCGGCGAAAGCCGGCGACACGGTCTCGACGGCTTGCAAGGTGTGCGGGCATAATTTCGCCTACACGCAAAAAAGCACAGGACGGCGCCGAAAGTTTTGCTCGTCACCTTGCAAGGCGGAATGGAAAACGGCTTGGCACATTGTCGACCGCGTGGCGAAGTCTGATCGCTATGATTCTTACACGCGCGCCTACAACGCGCAGCGTCGGGAGACAGCGCCGACGCGCACCTGGGAGTGCACATTTTGCGGGGTGCTCTTTGAAAGCAGATCGCTCCACAATCGGACGTCTTGCTCAATCGCTTGCTCTAATGCGATCCGTCGGCGCACAAACTTAAAGCCGGCGGGCGTCGTTCAGCAGGGGCGCCGGGTAAAATGGAAGCGCGCGAGCGAGCGCCGAGCGGCCGCTCTATCTTTTGTGAGCCGCGAAAAGTACACGAGGCGCGAGATATTCGAGCGCGACTCCTGGCGTTGCGGCATTTGTGGCGGCGACATAGACCGCGACGCAAAGTTTCCGGCCCGGCTTGGGGCTTCGATCGACCATATTGTCCCGATCTCGCGGGGAGGTCACGACACGCGCGCCAATGTTCAGGCGGCGCATTACGGTTGCAACAGCAGGAAGCAAAACAGGCTACTCAATGGCTAGAGGAGGGTTTCGACCAGGCGCCGGTCGACCGAAGAAGGGCGCCACCAAGAAAGACTTTAAGAGGCAAGCGAGAAAGCTCAGAATGAGCCCACTCGAGTACATGCTCGAGGTCATGAATGACCCTGGATCCGACGTCACAAGGCGCGATCGCATGGCTATCGCCGCGGCGCCATTTGTGCACTCGCGGGCCGAGGGCATGAAGGGCAAAAAAGAGGCTTTCCAGGACGCCGCGTCGGCGCTTGTCGACGGCGCCGGCGACGAATGGGGCAGCGACCTAAACCCAAACGCTATGAACTAAATGCTTTGGGATACGAGCTGCACGAATTGGCGGGATCTCCTGACCGCTCGCCGGCCGCCGATCCCGGAGCTCCCGCTATTCGACGACCAGGCCGAGAAGGCCCTCCGGATCTTCAAGAGGCTACGTTGCCCGGACATTGAAGGGAATCCGACCTACGGCGAGATTTGCGACGAGTGGGTTTTCGCGATCGTCGCGGCGATCTTCGGATCCTACGACGTCGAGACCAAGCGTCGGCTCATAAGAGAGTTCTTCGTTCTGATCCCGAAGAAGAACGGCAAGTCGAGCATTGCGGCGGCGATCGTCGTCGTCGCTCTGATAATGAACCGCCGACCGGAGGCCGAATGCCTCCTGATCGCGCCCACGAAAATGATTGCGGGGATCTCTTTCAAGCAAGCGGCCGGGATCATCCGGCTCGATCCGGCGCTCGCGAAGGTCTTTCACCTTCAACAGCACCTCAGAACCATAACGCACCGGGTTCTGTTATCGCAGATCGTCATCAAGGCGGCCGATACGGACGCGATCACGGGATCTAAATCGACCTTTGTCCTGATCGACGAGACGCACGTTTTCGCGAAGATCGCGAAGGCGGCCGACGTTTTCATCGAGATCCGCGGCGCCCTGGCGTCACGTCCCGACGGTTTCTTGCTGCAAATCACGACGCAGTCGAAAGACCCGCCGGCCGGAGTGTTCAAAAGCGAGCTCGACGCGGCGCGCGAAGTTCGCGACGGCAAGGTCAAGCGGCCGGTCCTGGCGATCCTCTACGAGCTCCCGGACGAGATGCAAAGCTCGGGCGCGTGGAAGCTCCCGGAGAATTGGGACATCGTGAATCCGAACCTCGGGCGCTCGGTCGACCGGGCGTTCCTCGGCGACGAGCTGGCGAAGGCGGAGCGGGCAGGGCCGGAGGCTCTCGCGCTCTTTGCCTCGCAACATTTTAACATCGAGATCGGGCTCGCGCTCCGGTCGACCAGGTGGGAAGGCGCGGACTACTGGCTCGAGCAAGGCGACGAGGCCCTCGCGGATCTCGAGACGCTCCTCGACCGCTCCGATCTTGTCGTCGTCGGGATCGACGGCGGAGGCCTCGAGGACCTTCTAGGGCTCGCCGTCATGGGCCGAGACATGCTCTCGCGCGATTGGCTCCTCTGGACTCACGCATGGGCCCACAGGAAGATCCTGGACAGGCACACGCAGATTGCGCCGGCGCTAAGAGACTTCGAACGCGCCGGCAACGTCACGATCTACGAGACGCCGGGCGACGACGTCGAGGAGCTGGTCTCGATCATCCAAACGATCGAGGACTCGGGCAAAATGCCGGAGAAAGGCGCGATCGGCGTCGACGTGATCGGCATCACGGAGATCATGGACGGGCTCGAACAGGCGGGATTGCTTCCGAATCCCGACCGGATCGTCGGCATCGGGCAGGGCTGGAAGCTCGCGAACACGATCAAGACCACGGCGCGAAGGCTCGCCGCGGGGACACTTTGGCACTCGGGCTCGGGCCTCATGGCCTGGTCGGTCGGGCACGCGATCGTCGAGCCTCGAGGAAATGCGATTTTGATTACGAAGGCGACGAGTGGAGCGGGAAAAATCGATCCGCTCATGGCGACGTTTAACGCGGTCGCGCTCATGGCGAAAAATCCCGAAGGGCAAGGGCGCTCATTCTGGGATCGGGGCGCCGGCGCAAGACCTGGCGACAACAACTAGAGGCGCTTTCAATGGGTTTTTGGTCGAGGCTATTGGGGCGCGAGCAAAAGGCGAGCTCGCTCGATCTCTTGCGCTCTATCACCACCGGCACCAGGTCGAAAAGCGGCCGCGAGGTCAACATCGACACGGCGTTGCAGACCTCGGCGGTCCTGGCGTGCGTGCGTTGCCTCGCCGACGGCGTCGCACAGGTTCCGCTTAAGATCTTTCGGGCCGACAGCTCGACGGGATCCAGGCGGCCGGCGCCGGATCATCCTCTCTACGCGGTCTTGCACAGCAAGCCGAACGACTATCAGACGAGCTTTGAGTTTCGCGAGACTCTGATGATGCACGCGACGCTCGCCGGCGACTTTTACGCTTTCATCAACCGAGTGAACGGCCAAGTCGTCGAATTGGTCCCTATGGACCCCTCGAAAGTCAAAGTCGTATGGGACGCCGACGCGCAAGCGAAGCGTTTCGAGTTTCGGGCGCCCTCTGGCGCTCTCGAGACATACGCCGCCGGCGATATTTGGCACGTCAAAGGGCCGAGTTGGGACTCGATCAAAGGCCTCGGCGCCGTGCAGCTCGCGAAAGAGGCGATCGGATTGTCGATCGCGACCGAGGAATCGCACTCGAGGATGCACAAGAACGGGGCTCGCCCAGGCGGCGCGATCTCAGTCTCGGGCCGATTGACCGACGAACAGCACTCGAAATTGCAGAACTGGGTCGAGGAGAACCACGCCGGCGCCGAAAACGCTTACTCGACAATGATCCTCGACCGCGACGCGAAATTTACGCCTTACACCGTTTCAGGAGTCGACTCGCAGCACCTCGAGACTCGTCGTTTTCAGATTGAGGAAGTCTGCCGCGCGTTCCGCGTCATGCCGATCATGGCCGGATATTCCGACAAGGCCTCGACCTACGCGTCGGCCGAGCAAATGTTCCTCGCGCACGTCGTTTATACGCTTTCGCCCTGGTACGAGCGGCTCGAGCAAAGCATCGCGGCGCAATTGCTCTCCGAGCAAGATCTCGCGGCCGGCTACTACCCGAAATTTATCGCCAATGGCCTTTTGAGAGGCGCCGCAGCAGACCGCGCCGAGTTCTACTCAAAGGCGCTCGGCTCCGGCGGCTCTCCGGCTTGGCTCACACCGAACGAAATTCGCGAGCTCGAGGAGCTCAATCCTATCGAGGGCGGCGACAAATTGCCGGTCGCGACAAACCCGGCACCGACTACGCCGGCGAACGCAGGGGCTTAAAATGGAAAAATTGGGGCTGGATTTCGAGTTCAAGGTCGACAAGAGCGGGGCCGAGGGCACGTTCACGGGCTACGGCGCGTTTTTCGGGAACGTCGACGCATACGGCGACGTCATCAAGAAAGGCGCGTTTAAGGAAACGCTCGCCGAGTGGAACCAGCGAGGGTTTTTCCCTCCCATGCTTCTCAATCACGGCTCCGGCGGCTGGGGCGGATCCCCCGAGGACGATCTCCCGATCGGAGTCTGGTCGAACATGGTCGAGGACGAGAAAGGTCTCGTCGTCGAGGGCACGCTCGCAACCAAGACCAGGCGCGGCGCCGAGGTCTACGAGCTGATGAAGATGGACCCGAAGCCGGCAATCAACGGTCTCTCGATCGGTTTTCGCGTGAAAGAGGCCGGAATGGGCACCAAACCGACCGAACCGCGCCGCACGATCAAGAAAATCGACCTTTTCGAGGTCTCGGTCGTGACCATGCCGGCCAACTCAAAAGCTCGCGTTTCGAGCGTCAAGAGCGCCGAAACGATCAAAACAATACGCGATTTCGAGGCCTTTCTACGGGATGTGGGACGGTTTTCGCATGGCGCCGCGAAGGCAATCGCCTCGCGGGGCTTCAAAAGCTCGGAACCTCGAGAGGAGGACGACGCACAGGCCGCGATCGCAGACGAGATCCGTCGCACGATCGCAATTCTCTCCTCCAAATAGGGCAAAGCACCAATGGAAAACGAAATTTTGGATCTCATCGCCAAGCAGGGCAAGGCATGGGAAGAATTCAAGAGCACGAACGACGCTCGACTCGCTGAAATCGAGAAGCGCGGCGCCGCCGACCCTCTGACCGAGCAGAAGCTCGACAAGATCAACGCGGAATTGTCCGAGATCGGCCGCGAGTACAAGAAGCGGCTCGACGAGATGGAAAAGAAGCTCAATCGCCCGGGTCGCGGCGACGGCGCACTGCCTGACGCCGAGCTGAAAGCGTTCAACGTCGCGCTTGCTTCGCACTCCCAGAAGAACAACCGGCAGCCGGTCGCCTTCACGGCTGACCAGTACAGCGAATACCGCTCGGCCTTCGGCGCGTTCATGCGGAAAGACCAGCGGGCGCTATCGGAATCCGAATACAAGGCGCTCGCCGCCGGCTCGGATCCGGACGGCGGCTATCTCTGCCCCTCCGAGATGGACTCGGCGATCGACCGCGTCGTCTCCTCGCAGGGCAGCCTTCGGCAGCTCGCCACGGTTCGCCCGATCGGCGTTGCTTCATACAAGAAGCTCGCCACGACCTCCGGCGCTTCCGCCGGCGGCTGGGGTTCTGAAACGACCGCGCCGAGCGAGACCGGCACGCCGGCACTGAAAGAGCTCGAGTTCGTTCCTGGTCTCCTCTGGGCCGAACCGCGCGCGACCGTGCAGCTCCTCGAGGACTCGGCTCAGAACGTCGAATCCTGGCTCGCTGACGAAGTCGGCTTGACGTTCGCCGAACAGGAGTCCCAAGCCTTTATCTCGGGCTCGGGCATCAATCGCCCGCAGGGCATTCTCTCCTACACCGCGGTCGCGAATGCCTCCTATGCCTGGGGCAGCGTCGGTTACACCGCTTCGGGCGGCGCCTCGAGCTTTGCCTCGAGCAACCCGAGCGACGCTCTCGTCGACCTGGTGCACGCTCTCAAGCGTCAGTACCGCGGCGGCGCCAACTGGCTGATGAACGACCTCACGCTTGCAGCAATCCGCAAGTTCAAGGACGGGCAGGGGCTCTATATCTGGCAGCCTGGTCTCCAGGCTGGACAGGTCGGAGTGCTTCTCGGCTACCCGGTCAACACTGACGACTTCATGCCCGACGTCGGCTCGAACGCCTACCCGATCGCCTTCGCCGACTTCCGTCGCGCCTATGTGATCGTCGATCGCCGCGGGACCGTCGTCGTACGCGACAACCTCACCGCGAAGCCTTACGTGAAATTCTGGACGACTCGCCGCGTCGGCGGCGGCATTCAGAATTTCGAGGCGATCAAGCTGATGAAGATCGCGACCTCGTAATAGAGGCCGACCACTGACACCGAGGGCGCCGCAAGACCGCGGCGCCTTTTTCGCTCTTTCCTCTTTGGAGATTTTCCAAAATGCTTTTCGACCTTCACAACAAGATCACGCTTAAGCGCGCGATTTCTCCGGTCTCGGTCGCCGACACGACGGCCCAGGTCTCACAGATCATCGACATGCAGGGACACAAGTCCCTGGTGTTCGCCATTGCGACGGGCTCGATCGCCGACGCCGACGCGACCTTCACGGTCCTGGTCGAGCACGGCGACGTCTCGAACCTCTCCGACGCGGCCGCGGTTCCCGACGACATGCTGAACGGGACCGAGGTCCTCGCGGCCTTCCAGTTCGACGACGACAACGAGTGCCGCAAAATCGGCTATCGCGGCGACAAGCGTTACGTTCGGTTGACGATCACGCCGGTCGCGAACGCCTCGGCCGCGCTCCTCTCGGCGCTCGCCGTCATGGAGCCGCTGAACACGCCGGCAGCCAACCCGCCGGCCTAACGGCCTGACAAACTGACACCCACGGGGCGCCGAGCGATCGGCGCCCTTTTTCTTTTCGACCTCACGCGGGGATTCCCAAATGTCCAAAGGCGACACCTTCGAAAACGACTTGCTAAAGCTGACCTTTCAGGCGACCGCGATCGCCAATATCGCGGACAACGCGGCCTCCTCGCCGCTGACAAACCTCTATGTTTCGTTGCACACGGCCGACCCGGGCGACTCGGGCAGCCAGACGACCAGCGAGACGGCTTACACCTCATATGCACGCGTCGCCGTTGCGCGCACGTCGGGAGGCTGGACGGTCACGGCCAACTCGGTCTCGCCGGCCGCAAACATCGACTTTCCGGCTTGTACCGGATCGACGTCGACCATTACACACTTCGGCGTCGGTACGGCCTCGAGCGGCACCGGAAAGCTTCTCTACAAGGGCACCGTTACGCCAAATATCAGCGTATCGACGGGCGTCACTCCTCGCCTTACGACCGCGACAGCGATCACCGAGGATTAAGCCTTGCCCCTCTGGGACAATCTCCGCCGGCAGGTCGAGGCGCTTCCGAGCGTCTCGGCCTACGATCCCAACGCCGACTTTGCGCCTATGTTCGACGCAAGCGACGCCGTGATCTCGAAAGTTCTCCTGAAAAACATGCGGTCGCTAGACCTGATCTCGCTTCCTATGTTCTCGTCGAGGACGGTCGCGCCGGCAGTCACGACGAACACCACGCCGCGGCGCGTCATTCGCTCGCCCTGGGCGATCACGATCGACCGGGTCTATGCTTCGTGCGAGGTCGCCGGCTCCGGCAACACGGTTTTCGACATCCACAAGAACAGCCTAAGCCTTTGGACCGGCGGCTCGGGTCTGAATACGAGCATCACTCTCTCGAGCGGCTCGCGCGTCAACTCAGAGGTTCCGACGACGACGACAGTCGCCGAGATGGACGAGCTCCGCTTTCATATCCAGGCAGTCAACTCCGCGGTTCGCGCTCCCTGGCTTCATATTCTGTTTTATAGGACGTGAGCCTATGCCCCTTTGGGACAACTTCGGCGACCAGATCGCAAAGCTCCAAACGGCGGCGGCGGTCGACGCGACGAACGACCGGCTTATCTTTCAGCGCGCGGGCTTCACGTTCGGCTACTCGTCGATCCTGACGGACATTCCTTATGCTTTGTTGTGGCTTTTCAACGCCTCGGGCGTGAACACATCGCCGACCGCCTCGACGACCTCAAAGGACGCTCTCCCGACACCGTTCGGGATCACCGCGCTCGAGGTTCAAGTGACGAGCTCCGTCACTCAGGCGAGCGGCACCGAGCCGAGCTTTGACTTTCACAACGAGACCGACAACGCCTCTATCGTGGACGGCACGACGACGGCGAGCGCGGTTATGACGATCGCCAACACGACGACGCGGATCTTCGACGACACGCTGACGACCCCGTCGGTTTCGTCGCCGAAAAATATTGGTTTCTTTTGCGTGGTCGCTCCCAGCGGCGGCGCGATCGGATCCACCTGGGGCGACCTCTTGTTTACGAGCTGACCCATGCCCCTTTTCTCGCCCTCGCTTCACGGCATCGCCGGCATTCAAACGATCACGAACGGCGACGGCGCCAACGACAGAATCGTATTCTACGACGCATCCGACGGCCGCGCCGTTCGGACCCAGCTCGCGAGGCACGCTCAAGAGGAGTGCTTTATCTTCTCGACAAGCGGGCTCGGGCTCGATCACGCAACAGTCGCAAACTTTACGCCGAACACGACGGTCCCGAAGATTGACATTCGCTGGCCATTTAACTGGTTCTGCACCGGAATCCGGTCGACGGTCTCGGGCCGGCCGGCAGCGGGCGCCGCGGCCGGGATCAATATCTTGCGAGAGGGCGACTCGGTTTTCAACAACACGACGACGATCAACACGTCGAACGCAACGGTCGCAACGGGCGCCGGCAATCTCTACTCGAGCATCGTCTCGCCTCACGCATCGCACACGCAATGGTCGCGGGGAAACCGGATTCGCATGTACCTCACAGCGGGCGCGAGCGGATCCGGCAACGCGGCGAACAACTTTCACGCCTTGAAAATCATGCTTTACGGTTACAGGAGATAGCGACCAATGCCGACCGGAACCGCAATGGAGCTTCTAGAGATCTTCGACAGCGGAACGTCGATCACGATCCCGGGCGGGTTTTCTCAAGTCGAGATCTGGTCGGTCGGCGCCGGCGGCCCAGCGCGCCGAGGCGGCGGCGGCGGCGGCGGGATTGCTTACAGGCTTTATCCGCTCCTCGCCGCGGAGTGGGGAACGACCCTAACGATCTCGGTCGGCCAATCGGTCGCCGGCAGTGCGGGCGGAAACACGACAGTCAACGGAACCTTGAACGGATCGGCGATCACGGAGCTCAAGGGCTTCGGCGGCGCGCGCGGCGGCACGGTCTCCGGCGGAGTGGGCGGCACGGCCTCCGGCGGCGACACCAACACCCCCGGCACCGACGGCACCGAGTACGACGCCGGCGGGCCGACCTACGGCGACGGCGGCCTCCCGGGAGAGGAAACTGCGATCAATCTTTTGCAAGGGGTCTCATACGCGCGCGGCGGCGCCGGCGCGGCATCGGGCGACACCGTCGGAACGCACGGCGCGGTCATTTGTTTCTGGAAGCAATAAGAAATGGCAATCTCCGAACCATTTGCAAACACAAACAGTTCATGGGGCACCGAGTACAGCCTCACGAACAACTCGACGACGCTCGCGAACCAGACCGACGACGGAGTCTACCAGCTCTTTCTCGACCTGAACGCTATGGCCTCGGGCGACACCTACGTCGTCAAGGTCTACGAAAAGGTTCGCTCGGCGAGCACGCGCCGCGTCGTTCTCTCGCACACGCTGGTCGGCGCCCAGACGGATCCGAATTGGTGTTTTCCGGCGCTCACGCTGATGCACGGTTTCGACTTCACGCTGACATGCACCGGCGGAACGAACAGCCGCGCCATCGAATGGTCGATCCGTAAAATCGCCTAACGCTTAGGGGGCGGCCTTGTCTCTTTGGTTTACGCCTCTTGAAGCCGCGGCCGCCCTGGCGGCAGCCGGCACGATCAACTCGGGCGCGGGCTCGTCGGCGGGCGTCGCCTCGGCTTCGGGCGTCGGCGCTCCGCGTTTCGCCGCCGCCGGCAGCTCGTCGGGCGTCGCCACAGCTTCGGCCGTCGGCTCGTCGTTCTCGATCTCCTCGGCCGTCGGATCCTCTGCCGGCCTCGGCGCGGCCTCGGGCGTCGGACGATCGACAAACGCATCGGCGGCAAGCTCTGCCGGCGTCGCAACCGCCTCGGCCGTCGGCGCTCCTCGCTTTGCTTCGGCCGGCTCGAGCGCGGGCGCGGCCTCAGTCTCGGCGGTCGGCGCTCCACGCTTTGCCGCCTCGGGCACCTCCGCCGGCACCGGCGCCGCCTCGGGCGCGGGCGCGCCCAGGACGGCCGCAACAGGTTCGGCGGCTGGCGTTGCCACCGCTTCCGCAACAGGCGCCCCACGGGCCGCCGCAGCGGCTACGGCGAGCGCATCGGGCACGGCCTCGGCCGTCGGCGCTGCAACAGCGGCCGCAGCGGGCTCGAGCGCGGGCGTCGCGTCGGTCTCTGGGGTCGGCAGCTCGGCCTCGACCGGTTCGGCCGTCGGCACCTCCGCCGGCGTTGCAACCGCCTCCGGCGTCGGTCGATCGACGGCGGCCTCGAGCGCGAGCTCGGCGGGCGTTGCCACGGCTTCGGCGGTCGGCGCCCCTCGGTTCGCATCTACCGGCTCAAGCGCGGGCGTCGCGGCGGCCTCGGCCGTCGGGATCTCGACCAGGGCAGCAGCCGGCACGGTCGCCGGCGTCGGCGCGGCTTCGGCCGTCGGCTCCGGCGTCATAGGAGCGGCAGGGTCGGCCTCTGGCATCGGCGCGGCCTCTGCGGTCGGTCGATCGACAAACGCCGCCACGGCTTCCGCCTCGGGCACTGGCGCGGCTTCCGGCGTCGGGGCTTCGACCGCCGCCGCAGCGGGCTCGGCCGCCGGCGCGGCTTCGGCCTCTGGATTTTCTTCGGCCGGCTCGATCGGCTCGGGCGCGGGCTCGAGCGCGGGCGTCGCCTCGGCGAGCGCGGTCGGACGTTCAACGAACGCGGCCGCCGGAACAGTTTCGGGAATCGGCGCGGCCTCGGCCGTCGGCCGTTCCACAAATGCGGCGGCCGGATCCTCGGCCGGCGCGGCTTCGGTCTCCGGGGCAGGGGCGGGCACTTCGGCGGCCGTTGGTTCGAGCTCGGGAACGGGCGCGGCGACGGCCGTCGGGGCTCCTCGGTTCGCAGCAGCGGGCACGAGCTCCGGCACCGGCGCCGCCTCGGCGGTCGGCAGATCAACGAACGCCGCCGCCGGATCCTCGGCGGGCGTCGCCACGGTCTTGGGCAGCTCGTCGACGGGCTCGGTCTCCTCGGCCTCCGGCAGCTCCGCCGGCATTGCATCAACATCGGCCGTCGGTCGATCCACGAACGCGGCGGCCGGATCATCGGCCGGGCTTGCGGTCGTCGCCGGCACAGGCGCGCCCAGGGCAGCAGCCTCGGGCACCTCGGCCGGCGTCGGCGCGGCTTCCGGCTCTGGCGCCGCGACCAAATCGGCGGCGGGATCTTCCGCCGGCGCGGCCTCGGTCTCCGCCGTCGGCTTGCGCCTGGTCGGCGGGACCGCAGTCTCGAACGGCGTCGCAACGGCCTCGGCCGTCGGTCGCTCGACGAACGGGGCCGCCGGCACAGCAGCGGGGACAGGATCGGCCTCCGGCGTCGGGCGTTCAACGCACGCGGCGGCGGGATCGGCGGCCGGTTCGGCCTCGGCGACCTCGAGCTCGGTCCTGGACTTTGTTCCGAACGCGGAGCGATGGACCGCCGAGACTGAGCTGCGAGTGTGGACGGCGCCGGCAGACGTGCGCGAGTGGGCGGCCTAAAGGGATAAACAATGCTGCAAACGCTGACAAAGCAAAGCTACGAGGAGCGGATTTTTCAATTCGACTTCTCCGGCAAGATGGACTCGGGCGCGACGCTTGCGAGCGTCGTCTCGGTCGTCTCCGACGGCGCCGGCCTCACAATCTCGAGCCCCTCGGTCTCCGGCACATACGTTCAAGCCATGTTTGCCGGCGGCAACTCGGGCACGACCTACAAGATCACCGCGAAAGTGATCGACAGCGACGGGCAGAAACTCGAAATGGACGGCAATCTCAGGGTTCAAGATGAATAGGCCCCCCTTCCGCCTCTCGCTGGCATCGCCTCCGACGGTCGAGCCTGTAAGCATTGCAGAGGCGCGCGTGCATTGTCGCGTCGACGACGCCGCCGATAACTCTTACGTCGCGGCGCTCATTACGGCCGCGCGGATCATGGCGGAACAGTACACTCGCCAAGTGTTCATCACTCAGTCGTGGGTTATGTACCTGGACGAGTGGCCTTGTGAGAACTACGTCGAGATTCCCAAGGCGCCGCTTCAAGGGATCTCGTCGGTCGTCACCTACAACGACAGCGACGCCGCGACCACGTTCGCTTCGTCGAACTACTATGTCGACCTCATAAGCAAGCCGGGCCGCGTCGTCTTGCGCTCGAACTCGAGCTGGCCGACGGTCGACCGCGTTGCCAACGGGATCGTGATTAACTTCGTCGCCGGCTACGGCGCGGCGCCGGCAGCTATCCCGCAAGACATCCGGCAAGCGATCCTCCTGATCGTCGCGCACCTCTACGAGAACCGCGGCGACGTTGCCGCCGACATGCCGGCGACGGCGGAGCTCATGCTCGGCCAATATCGAGACGTGCGCGTATGATCTCAATCGGGCAATGCCGGCACCGGATCGCGATCGAGCGAAAGACGCGCGGCAGCAGCGACGGCGCGGGCGGCGCGGTCTCCGAGACCTGGACGACGCTTTACGAGTGCTGGGCAAAGCTCGAGCCGCAGACCGGCCGGGAGATCGTCGCGGCCGACCAGAATGTGCACCGGCTGACGCACCGCGTTACGGTTCGCTTTCGCGCCGGCGTCACGACTGCCATGCGAGTCAATTACCAGGGCCGGATCCTCGCGATCCTCGGGACGCGCGAGCTCATGGAGAATGGTCGCTGGCTCGAGATCATGTGCGAAGAAGGCGCGCCGAGCTAATGGCCGGCGCGTCGGTCACGATCTCGGGGATCTCGAAAACCAAGGCGCGCGTTAAGCGCATCATTCCGGAGATCGAGAAAGAGCTCCGCGACACAATGATCGCCGAGGCTAAGACGCTGGTCGCCGAGGCCCAGGCGGCGATCGACGCGCCGAAGTCGGGCCGCACCTATCGCGGCAAGACCAGGAGCGGGCAGTTTTACCGGTGGCAAGCATCGGCACCAGGCGAGGCGCCGGCCAAGCGTACCGGCGAGAACCGCGACCGGATCAAAGCCAAAAAATGGAACCGCAAAGAGAAGCCGGGCGCGCGGATCATTTACCCGAACATTTTCCGGATGCTCGATCGTGGCATCGGCGGCTCGCGACCGGTCAAGGCGCGGCCTTTGTTTTCGAAACTGATGCAAGGCCGGGCCGACAAGGTTCGCGCCTCGGTCGAGGGCGCAACGTCTCGCGTTCTCGCAACAAAGATCCGCAGGAAATAAACCGATGCTCGCTTTCGCAGCGTTACAGGCGGCCGTTTACAAGGCGCTAATGGGAGCGCCCGGGCTCACAGCGATCGTTGGCGCGCGGATCTTCGACGACACGCCGCACGAAGCCGAGACGACGTCGACGGCGTTCCCGCGCGTCTCGATCGGCGAACAGTCGGGAGAGTTCAACGGGACCAGCGACTCGGATTTGTTCGACGTCGAGATCGTGATCCATGCGTGGTCACGCGCGCCAGGCCGAAAGGAATGCCTCGAGATCGTGGGGCAGATCTACGCGGCTTTGCATCGGCAGTCATTGCCGGCGACCGCCGGCTATATCGTCAACATGGAATACGCGGCGCACGACACCGCGAAAGAGGCAGACGGCGAGACCTATCACGCGACTGTGAGGTTCGCCGGTCTTTTGCAAACCAGCTAACCAGAAGGGGCTTAAATCATGGCAGCACAACTCGGGCGCACTTTGGCCCTGCAACTCGACACCACGGGCTCGGGTTCCTACTCCACAATAGCGAGCATCCGCACGAAGTCGCTCAAGATCGCGAACGAGGCCGTCGACGTCACGACTGCGGACTCGGCGAACCAGTGGCGCGAGCTCCTGGCAAACGCCGGAGTGAAGTCGATGGAGATCTCTTTCGCCGGCTTGTTCGACGACGGCGTTTATATCAACCAGGTCAACACGCTCATGCTCGCCGGCACGATCCGCAATTTCAAGATCACGCACCCGGCGCTCGGCACCTATACCGGCGCGTTCCAGATCTCCGGCTTTGAAATGGCCGGCGAGTACAACGGCGCGCTTGAGTTCACGGCGACGCTCGAGTCGGCCGGCGAGGTCGTCTTTACCGCGGCTTAATCGCCGCTTGTCTCAACCTTCCATTGAAGGACTCAGGAAATGGCAGCACTCAGCATTCAGACGGTCGTCGACACGGGGATCGTTCCCTCGCTCACGTCGGCCGCGAACGGCGACACGGTCGCCGACGACGGCACCTCGCGGACATACGTCGAGGTCTCCAACGGCGGCGGCTCGTCGATCAACGTCACGGTTCCGGCGCAACAGACGAGCGTAGTCGTCCCGGGCGTCGGCTCGCTCACGGTCGCCGACATCGTGGTCGCCGTCGCGAACGGCGCGCGCAAACTGATCGGCCCGTTCTCGCGCGCCTACATCAACACCTCGGGCAATGTGACGCTGAACTATTCGAGCGTGACCTCGGTCACGGCCGGCGCGTTCAAGCTCGCGAAGGAAGACTAAGCCACATGGTGAAACCACTCCGCGGCGAGATCGAGGCGGATCTCGCCGGCAAGACCTACAAGCTCCGAATCGGCATCGGCGAGCTCGAGGAGATCGAGAGCGAGACCGGGCTCGGTATCCTCTCGGTTCTGAACGCGCTCGGCTCCGACGCGAAGATCTCGCACCTCTCCTCGATCCTGGGGCAAGCGATCAAGAACGGCTCGGCCTCGATCGGCAAGATCCGCGCGCGCGAGATCATCGAGGAGGCCGGCCTCGGCCCTTCGATCATTGCGTGCGCCCAGATCTTGACGGCGGTTCTCACGGACACGAAGTCGGGAAACGCCGACGCGGTCGCCGCCGCGTAGGCCCGGACGACGACCGCATCGACTTCCGCCGGATCTTTTCTGTGATGTGCGGAATGCTCCGGTTCACTCCGGACCAGGTTCGCGACATGAGTCTAAACGAAGCCTTTCTCGCAATGGAGGGCTTCGCTGAAATGCAGCAAGCGCAAGCGGGCGTAAGGCCTGACGAGTTTCCGACGCAAGAAGAACACGACGAGCTGATGCGGCTAGTCGGGAGAGGTTCGAGCAACGATGGCTAACGACGATATTGTCATCAAGCTGCAAGCCGACATCCGGGACCTAACGGGCAAGGTCTCACAGGTCACGAGCCAATTCTCGAAACTCGAGAGCACGGTTCGCAGCTCCTCGGCAAAGATCAACTCGAGCCTTAAGTCGATCTCGGGCGCGGCCAACCTGGCTAAGACGGCTTTCGCCGCGATCGCCTTCGGCAACGTCACGCGCTCGACGATCGGCCTCGCCGACGCCATGACCAACATGCGGTCAAGGATAAGGCTCGTCACGGACTCGAGCGAGGAGGCGGCGCGCGTTCAGCAACGCTTGATGGACGTCGCGAACCGCACGCGCACCGACTTTGCAGCGATCGGCACGATCTACGCTCGAGTGGGCAGATCCGCTGACGAGCTCGGGCTCTCCCAGGAGAGGCTAATCGGGTTCGCCGAGACGCTCTCTCAGGCTCTCAAGGTCTCCGGCGCCACAACCGCCGAGGCCGAGTCGGCGATCTTGCAGCTCTCTCAGGCCCTCGGATCCGGGCAGCTCCGGGGCGATGAATTCCGGTCTCTTATGGAGAACGGCGGCCGGGCCGCGAAGGCTCTCGCGGACGGGATCGGAGTGCCGCTCGGCGCGCTCCGCGAGCTGGCGTTTCAAGGCAAGCTCACGAGCGATATTGTCATTCGCGCTCTCGAGTCTCAGGCTGGGGTGATCCAGAAAGAGTTCGACGGAATGGCCGTGACGGTCGGCGACGCCATGACCGTTTTGCAAAACGCGCTCGCCGAGACGATCGGCAAGATGAATGAGTCGACCGGCGCGACCGGGACGCTCTCGAGCAAGATCGTCGAGTTTGCCGACACGGTCAAAGACCCCTCATTTATTGCCGGCTTGCGCGGCATCGCCGACGCGATCGGCGTGCTCGCTAACTCAATGGCCGGCTTTGTTGCCATGCTCGGCGACGCGATCACGCTCGCGAAGTCGTTCGACATGGCCGACGCCTTTCTCGGCGACGGTCTGGATCCGACCGCAAAGCAGGGCAAGGCGAACGAGCGCGCGCACTCCTCGGCAAAGCACGGGAAGCGCGGGATCTCGCTTAACGACATAGCGAAGGCCGACAGGCTCGGCGCCGGCAAGGTCAAGGTCGGCGGCGGCGCCGGCGACAAAGGCGAGGCGCGCGAGAAGCGCGAGGCAGAACAAGCGGCGCGCCAATACGCCGAGGCGGTCGAGGAGCTGAATTTCCAGATCGAGCAGCTCGGCAGATCGGAGGCGGCGGCGGCCTACACCGAGCAGCTCCGGAACAACCTCGCGCGCGCCGGCGTCACGATCGACTCGGAGCGCGGCGAGCAAATCGCATTCTTGACGGCGCAAATCCACGATATGGCGGCGGCGCAAGAGGCGGCGGCGCAGGCCGAGGCGGCAGCAGCCGAGGCCGGCGCACGCTGGCAGGAGATGAAGGACTCCGCCGGCGAGGCGGTCGCCTCCGCGTTCGAGCGGGCGATCGTCGAGGGCGAGGAGCTCTCGGACGTTTTCAAAGGCCTGGCGCAAGACCTCGCGCGCATGATTTTCCAAAAGATGGTTTTCGACCAGATCGCCGGCGCGGTCTCCGGCGGGATCGGCTCGATCCTCTCCGGCGGCAAGGCGCTAGGCGGCGCGGTTCACGCCGGCAGCGCGTACCGGGTCGGCGAGAGCGGTCCCGAGGTCTTTGTCCCGCGCGTTCCGGGGACGATCGTCCCGCGCGGCAAGATGGGCGGCGGCGGTCTCACGATCAACTCGACGGTCAACGCAGCACCAGGCACCAACCGCGCCGAGCTGCAAGCCATGCTCAACCAGCGGGACGCCGAGCTTATTAAGCGCATTCCGCGCGTCATGGTCGACAAGCAGCGGCGCAACGCGCTCTCGGGGGCCTTCTAATGGCAATCACCTATCCGCTCACTCTCCCGAACAGGCCGGCGCCGTCGCGGTTCGCGATCGAGCCGGCGAGCTTCTCGGCTATGACTCAATCGCCCTGGACGGCCGCGCAACAGGTCCAATTGAATCAAGGGCAGATGTGGACGATCTCGATCGACCTTCCGCCTATGGGCGAGCTCGACGCGCGCGATTGGCTTTCGCAGCTCCTCGCGCTCCGCGGCCAATACGGCCGGTTCCTCTATGGCAACCCTTTGATGAAGCAGCCGCGCGGCAATTGGGGCTCGGCTCCGGTTATCAACGGCGACGGGCAGACCGGGCAAGAGCTCGCGGTCGGCGGCCTCCCGGCGAACGCCGTCGTTCGCGCCGGCGACTTTTTCCAGATCGGCGACGGCTCGACCGCGCGCCTCTACATGGTCACGCAGGACGCGACCGCCGACGGCGCCGGCGAGGCGACGCTCGACATATGGCCGCGCCTCCGGACGGCGACGACCTCCGGCTCGGCGATCGTCACCTCGAGCCCTCGGGGCGTTTTCAGGCTCGCGGCGCCTTCGGTCTCTCTGCAATTCGAACCATTCCGATACGGGCTTTCGCTTCAATTCATCGAGGCAATTTGAATGAGCCGCACGATCGCAGCACCTACCCAGGCCGAGCTCGCACAAGCGCAGCTCGCGCCGGTCCTGTTTGTCGAGTTGGATTTTGCGTCGGGCTTCATTCGTTTCTGGTCGGGCGTCGGGCCGATCTCATGGAATGGGCAGACCTGGACGGGCGGCGGGCAGCTCCTCGAGGTCTCGAGCATCGAGGAGACGAAGGCGGTCGAGGCGACGGCCGCGTCGATCACGCTCTCGGGCGTCCCCTCCGAGCTCGTCTCGATCGCTTACGGCGACTTTAGCCAAGGGCGGCCGGTTCGCATTTGGCTCGGCCTCCTGAACGTCACGACCGGCGCGGTCCTGGCGGATCCCGTGCAGATCTTCGCCGGCAGGATGGACACGATCGGCGACGCCGACTCGGGCGAGACGGCGACGATCCAGGTCTCGGCCGAGAGCAACCTCGCCGACCTCGATCGCCTCCGGGCGCGGTTCTATACCGACCAGGACCAGCAGCGGATTTTCGAGGGCGACCGCAGCTTGCGTTACATCCCTTCGATGCAGGATCGAAACATCACCTGGGGCACGGCTGGCGCCGGCACCGCTCCGGTCGCATCTCAGATATGAGGTCTCAGCACTGGCCGACGCTTCTCGACGCCTATGTCGAGAGCACGAAGTCGCGCGCGTTCGAATGGGGCTCTCTGGATTGCGTGACATTCGCCGCCAATTGGCGCGCGCTCGTCACCGGCGAGGATCCGATCGCGGAGTGGCGCGGGACCTACAAGACGGAGCGCGAGGCGCTCGAGCTCATTGTCCGGCTTGGATGCAAGAGTCTCGAGGATCTCGGAACGAGATTGTTCGGCGCTCCGGATCCGCTCGGGCCAAAGTTCGCCGGCCGGGGCGACCTGGTTCTCGCGCAAGACGCTCTCGGAGTGTCCCTCGGCGCGCGCGGCGCGTTCCTCTCGCTCTCCGGCCTCGAGTTCTTGCCGGCGCGCGACTTCAAAACAGTCTGGAAGGTTTAAGCCCATGCCTCCCGTGGTCGCGGCCGTCGCCGCCGCTTTAACAGCAATCGGAGTCGGCGCCGCGACCGCCGTCATTGCGGCCGAGATCATCGTCTCGATTCTGATCTCCCAGGGCTTGAACCTCATAATCGCGTCGACGCGCGAGAAGCCGAAAAGCCTCAACGATCGCGGGCAGACGGTCGCCTTCCGGTCGCCGGCGGCCGCCGCTCAAATCATATACGGACAGACTCGAGTCTCGGGCCCGATTATCTTTATGTCGACGACCGGCTACTCGCAGGAGACCGACAATCGCTACCTCTGGATCTCGGTCGCGCTCGCCGGCCACGAGGTCGAGGAGATCGGCGACGTTCTGTTTGCTGACGAGGTCGTCACCTTCGACACCGAGGAGTCGGGCACGACGTCGGCCGCCAATGGAGCGCGGTTCTACAACCTGATCGGCGGCGCCCAGGGCACCAGCGGCAGCGCGCCGGCGGGCGGCCTCCGCGGTATGGCGTGGGTCATCAAGCGGCTCGGCACTTACGACCAGGCGCCGCCGGCGAACGCGCGCGCGATCCCCTGGATCTCTGACCTCATCACGGCCTCAGACTCGTTTAAGGGCATCGCCGCCATTCATGGCACCTTCGCCCACAACAACGACAAGTTTCCGAGCGGGCCGCCGAATATGTCGGCCGTCGTCAAGGGCCGCAAGGTCTACGACCCGCGCGTCGGCGCGCACGACATCAACGATCCGACGACCTGGGAGTGGAGCGACAACCCGGCCTTGTGCCTGGCTGACTATCTCCGGGGGGTTCCGATGCTGGTCGCCGCCGGCGTCATCAAGCGGCCTTATGGGATCGGCGCCGAGGACACCGCGATCGATTGGGATTCCGTGATCGAGGCGGCCAACATTTGCGACGAGCCGATCTCGTACTCGGGCGGAACTCAAAAGCGATACACTTGCAACGGGACGATCGACTCGGACGTCTCGCCGAAGAACGCGCTCCCGGCGATCGCCTCCGCAATGGCGGGCAGCGTCGCCTACTCGGGCGGCCTCTGGAAGATCTACGCGGGCGCGTACAAGACGCCGACGGTCTCGCTCGACGAGGACGATCAATGCGGGCCGGCGAAGACTCAGGCGCGACGCGCGCGGCGCGATCTCTTTAACGGCGTGAAGGGAAAGTTTCGCGGGCCGGCGTCCTACTATCAGACGACCGATTTCCCGAATGTCTCGAGCGACACGTTTATCGCCCAGGACAACGGAGAGGAGATTTGGAACGAGGTCGAGCTCCCGTTCACGGATAACGCGGCCATGTGCCAACGGATCGCGAAAATCGAGCTCTATCGGAATCGCTCCCAGATCGTCACCGAGCGCACCTTTAAGCTCAGCGCGCTAGGCACTCAGGTCGGCGACGTGATCCTCCTCAGCGACGCGCGCAAGGGCTGGAACGAGAAACCGTTCGAGATCACTCGCTGGTCGCTCCGCATGGACCGGGACAGCTCGGGCGCGCCGGCGATGGTTATCGATATGACGCTGATCGAGACGAGCTCGGCGGTCTACGATTGGGACGCGAGCGAGGAGCGGCTCCTCGCCGAACAGCCGGCGACCAATCTCCCGCGGCCCTGGGTCGTCGCGGTCCCTGGCGCTCCGGCGATCGTCGAATCCCTCTACTCAACGCGCGACGGCTCCGGCGTCAAAACGCGAGTGACTCTTTCCTGGTCCGAAGCCGGCGAGGGCTACTTCCTGGACTACATACCGGAGTTCAAGGCCTCGAGCTCGTCGACCTGGCAGCCATTGCCGGCAGTCACGGGAACCTCGATCACGATCGAGGACGTCGCCGCCGGAACCTATGATTTCAGAGTCAAGACGCGCAACACGCTCGGAGTGTCGAGCGAATACTCGACCTCGCTCGGGCTCACGGTCTACGGCCTCGGCGCTCCGCCGGCGGCGATCACCGGTCTCGGGATCCAGCCACTCGGCAACCAGGCGGTTCTCGCGTGGGATCAATCCGCCGACCTGGACGTGCGCGAAGGCGGCAAGATCGAGTTCCGGCACTCGCCGGCAACCTCGGGCGTCACATGGGCAAACTCGACCCAGATCCGCGAGGCGGTCTCGGGGCAGCAGTCCTATGCGAATGTTCCCCTTAAGGCGGGCACCTATGTGATCCGCGCCGTCGACAGCTCCGGGATCGCAGGGCCCGAGACCTCGGTCTCGAGCAAACAAGCAAGCGTCAACGGCTTCACGGCCTTGTCGGGATCTCCGGTCACAGAGGAGACCAGTTTCGCCGGCACGCACTCGAACACGGTCGGCGGCGGCTCGGTTCTCAAGCTCGCGAACTCGCAGCTATGGGACGACATCACGGACCTCGACGCGCTCGGGACCAATATCGACGAGACCGGCGGGATCGCGGCGAGCGGAACCTATACGTTCGCGAACGCCTACGACTTCGGCGCCGTCACGCGCGCGCGCCTTACCAGCAAGATCTCGGCGACGATCACCTCGATCCTTTCGAACATCGACGACATTGCGGCAATGATCGACGATTGGGATTCGTTCGACGGCGACCAGGACGGCGGCCAAGCCGACGCTTGGATCGAGTTCCGGCAGACCGACGACAACCCCTCGGGCTCGCCGACCTGGTCGGCCTGGATGAGATTGGACACGGCCGAGGTCGAGTGCCGCGCGGTTCAATTCCGGGCGCAGCTCAGATCCTACGACACCGCCTACAACATCGAGATAACGACGCTGCAAGTCGCAGCCGAACAGCGGAGCTAAACAACATGGCAGAAAAGCAAAAGGCGCCGGCCTCGCCGGCGGCCTCGCCTTCGCGCGCGCTCGCGGTCCTGGACGCCGACGGCGTTCTGATCGGGCGCGTCGACAATCCAGGCGACGCCGAGTGGGACAAGGCGCGACCCGAGTGCCGGTTCCCGAACGGATTCGACAACGCATTGCACCGCTATCGCCTGGTCATGTGGCGGCCGGATCGCTGGCGGTTCGAACCGGTCACGCACGCGAAAGACGCGGCCGACGAAAACCTCGAGGGCTCGCCGAAGATCCTCGCGCCGATCGCGCGGGCCGTGATCGCTCTCGCCTCCGCCCAGACACCGGCCGCCGGCGACGTCGGCAAGCTCGTCGACTACCTCAAGACATTCGACGCGAAGGGAAACTAATCCATGTCCCAGAACGATATGAGCCTCGCGAATGCGAACGGCGCAACCTTCCGGGCCGACGTCAACTCGGCGCTCCAAGCCCTCGCCTCGAACAATGGCGGCAGCTCGGCGCCTTCGACCACATACGCTAATCAATGGTGGTTCGACACCGGCTCGGACATTCTCAAAATCAGGGACGAGGCAAACGCGAATTGGGTCAACGTCGCCTCGCTCGTCGGGACGACTTGGATCCCGTACTCGAACGGCTCGGTTCTCGGCACGCTGGCGAACCTCAACGCCTCGTCGGTCTCGACGAGCCTCGCAATGGCCGCCGGCAAGTCGATCGCCGGCGCCCTGACTTCCGTCACCTCCGGCACTCCCGACTTTGCAACGATGGGCAACGCCGTCACGCTCTCAAGCACGGCGACAGCGAACACGCTCGGCACCACGCAAGCCGGCTTTATCGGGATCATTCACTACGGCGTCGCGATCACGATCACGCATAACGGAACCTCGAGGATCCTTCCGACGGCGGCCAACATTACGAGCACCGTCGGCGACGTGGAGATCGTTCTCTCGCTCGGCTCCGGCAACTATCGAACGGTCGCCTACATGCGAGCCGACGGGACGGCGGTCGGCGCCGGTTCGGCCTCAACCGCCCAGATGAAGGCGGCAAGCTCGACGGCTGTGTTCTCGTCACCGGGCCGGCAGCACTCGCACCCAGCTCACCCGAAAGCGTTCACGGCCGGCCGATACTCCGCTGGCGCGCCTGAGAGCCCGGGCACGGCTTACGGAGTGTCATCGGTCGCCGACACCGGCACCGGGATTATGACCGTCAATTTTTCGACGGCGTTCTCGACCGCGAAATACATTCCCTTTGGCATGTGCCAGCGCACAAGCGCAAACTCGGGCCTCTGGCCGAGCATCGAACAAAGCACAGATCCGACGACGACCGCTTGCGCGATCGCGTTCGCTTCCGACGGCGCAACGAACACCGACCCGGATTACTACGGAGTCGGATTCATCGGCGACCAGTGACCATGAGGGCGATTCTAACAACCGCATGGAACGGCGACGTTCGCGTCACCTATCCGGCCGCCGAAATGTTCGACGCAATGTCGAGCGGCGGCTATTGGCGCGACCGCCCTCGCGGCTATCTATGGGCGCAGATCGAGCGGCAGATCGAGGCAGGGATCGACCCGGACCACGCGAAGCGGTTCGCCTACGCGCTCGAGTTCGGCGGCCTCACGACGGCCGAGGTTTACGAGGTCTTGCGCGATCGCGATTGCGCTCGGCACGGAAAGGACCACGACCTTATCAACCCGATCGAACTCCCGGGGCGCTGGTTTCGCGACGCCTGGTCTCGAGGTCATAACGGCGGGCCGGTCTGGGTCAACCTCGAGCGCGCTCGCGTCATTCAGCGGGCGAAGATCGACACGGCCGTCGCCGAGGAGAACAGCCGCCGGCGCGGCCTCAGAAAGCGATTGTACAAGCTCGACGAGCTGACGATCGACGCCGGAATCAGAAACGCACGAGACGACGAGGAGCTAAGGCGCGTATGGCCGGAACAATTGCAGCGGCATTAGCCGCGGCGCTCGCATCATCGGCGCTTTACGCGCTCTTGTACCGCCTACGAGGCGGCATGTTCTCGAACCTCATGCGGGAGCTGCACGCGTCGACGGGCTCGCCCGTGGCGCTCTGGTTCTCGCAACAGCGCACGCAGACCATGAGAGCCATATGGGCCTTGCCGGTCGCGGTCGGCCTTTGGCTCTCGCTCGGGCTTCCATTGTGGTCGATCCCGGCGCTCACGGTCTCGGCGTTCCTGAGCATGGCCCTCATAGGCAACGGCGACTATCTCGACACCAAGCGCGACCAACCATTCCCGGACCTGGTCGGCCTCTTGCGTTGCTCGATCGCGATCGCGCCGGTCGCCTACCTCGACCCGATCTCAGCGGTCGCCTACGCGCTCGCCGGCATCTTTCACGCGCGGATCTACACGATCAGTCATCGCACGACCGGGCAGTCAGACCTTGCCGAGTGGCTTGTCGGGGCGCTGACCGGATTCGCAATCGTTCTCATTCGGTACGTTTGAAAGGCTCGACAATGCTCGGAAAGACCTCGCTCGCCCGGCTCAAGGGAGTGCACGCCGATCTCGTCCACGTCGTGAAGCACGCGAACCAACTCGCGAACGAAAAAGGTTATGACTTCCGCGTGCACGAGGGATTGCGGACGATCGAGACGCAGCGCGAATACGTCAAGCGCGGCGCGTCGCGCACGCTCAACAGCAGACACTTGACCGGACACGCGATCGACTTTGTCCCGCTGGTCGGCGGCAAGGACAATTGGAAATGGCCGGCCTTCTGGCCAATCGTCGAGTGCTTCGAGCGCGCGGCCTATGAACTCGGCGTCGAGATCGAATGCGGCGCTCGCTGGAAATCGTTCCCGGACGGCGCGCACGTCGAGCTCTCGCGCAAGGTTTACCCATAATGTCGGGGCCGATCGAAACAACCAGCTTCCTAGTCGTCGCCGGCGCGGCACTGATCGCGGCCGCCTTTGTTGTCCCCATCCCAAAGCCGAAGCCGGAGCAGCCGCCGGAACCTCCGGCCGTTGAGAGACTCACAGGCGACACGGAACAGGCCAACGATAAGCCGCAAGTCGTTCCCGTCACCGCGCCACCGCCGCCGGCCGAGACCGACGATCATCGGATCCGCGCACTCGAGCAATCGGTCTACGAGATCCAGAGAGACCAACAACAACTGAAAGACGACATCCGGGCGCTTGTTGAGGAAATCAAAGCCAAATGAACCAGGGGATCACACTTAAAGACTTGCTCGCGTTCGGCTCGATCGGCGCGACGATCATCGCCGGCGCTTTCTTCTTCGGCGGCCTCGCCGCTCGCGTGGAGACGCTCGAGCACTCAACAGTCACCGCCGAGCGCATCGCCACGCTCGAGTCGGAGGTCCGCGCCATGCGATCGAGCACGGACGATCTGAAAACCAGCATCAAGGATCTGGTCCGCACGGTGCGGCAGGACCATCGAGAACCTTAAGCCGCGCAAGCGGCGAAGGCCCGCGCGCCGGCGGTTCCGGCGCACAACCCGAAAGGCACAACATGCTCGACAAACTGATCGGGGCGCGGACCTATATCCTCGCCCTCCTGGCGTCGATCGTCGGCGTCTATATGGCGGCCGACGAGCTCGTCGTCTTTACCGGCTTGGGCGACCTCCCGGACGTCCCGGCCTTCATCCTCGTTTGGCTCGGCGCCGGAACTGCCGCCTCGCTCCGCGCGGGAATCACAAACACCCTCGCGGCGGCGCAGAAGTGATCTCGTACATCCGAGCCGGGCTTGTCCTGGTCGTCCTGGGCCTCACGGCCTGGGGCGGCTGGACGGCCCGGGCCTGGCTCGAGGACTCCCGGGCCCTCGACCAAGCGAAGCAGGAGCGCGACGCGGCGATCGCGCGCGAACGGGCCGCCGAGACCAAGGCGACCGAGGTCGAGACCGCACGAGCTAAAATTGCCGGCGAGCTCGCAAAGGAAAGGGCCAAGATCCATGCAGAGGTCGAACCGATCATCAAGCGCATTCCGGTCTATATCGGCGGCAGCGATTGCGCTCTCGATGCTGACGGCGTGCGAGACCTTAACACCGCTCGAGGCGCGGCCATGCCCGATGCCGGACGGCGACTTGTTGGTGAAACCTACACCAGCCGACCCGATACCAATTGAGCCGCTCAAGATCGAGCCAATGCGGCAATGGTATCGCGCGGACCTGAAACGACTACGCCTCGAGATCGCCAAGCTCGAGGCGCTACAGGCGCACGGGCGCCTTGTTTGTGGCTGGCCGGCCGTCGAGCCCTAGGCGAGCCCGGCGGCCTCTAGGACCATGCCGAAGGCCTGAGACGACCAGTTAAAGAAACAGGCGCCGGCAAAGAGCAGGGCGACCAGGGCGAGCCAATCGCCGAGCTGGCTATTTGGCCGGCGATCCCAACCGTTCGGCGGGCGCCGGAGCACGCGCGGGCCGCTCATTGGATCGCCCAGGCGGAGGCGAGGACCAGGATCCCGACCGCGGCGTCGAAAACAAAACACGTGAAAATGAACAGGCCGAGTGCTACTCGGCGGATAGCCTGAGACATGACTTACCTCATGGATTCGGGTTAGGCCGCGTTTCGGTGTTCCACCACCGGGCGCGGCCGCTTCATGTTTGAAGCATTGCGAGACTCGCACGGACCCGTTGCGAAAGAGTTTCGCCGGCTGGGCATCAAGCCTATGCCCAATCCTTGCCCAACTTTCCCGGAATGTTCACGTTGAGAGTTGTCGATTCGTGCCATTTTCCGCCGATTTGTTCTCGTGAACATCGGCGGAAAATTGGTCGGAGAGAGAGGATTTGAACCTCCGGCCCCTGCCTCCCGAAGCCTGAAACAGCAATCGAATTTTTCCCAACAGGGTCAACGGCTTATTAATTGTCGGATAGTCATTTATCCCACGCATTGCCAACGCCGGGCTAAATCCGGCGCGAAAGCTGGTCGGCGGCGCGCTCGTAATTGGAGTGTGAATATCGCTGCACTTGCTCCAAGCTCGACCACCCGCCGATCATTCGCAGCGTTTCAACATCCATGCCGGCGCCACCCTCCGAGGATGGCCGCAGGGACCATGTGGCGAAGTGGTGGCGCCAATCATGCCACCTAAAGGCATGAATGCCGGCGGCCTTGCACGCGGCCTTGTGAGACGCGCTCAGAGGGTTTCCTCCAATCTTGCGCGTGTCGGTGTACGGCTTCCCGTACCTGTTCAAAAACAAATAGTCGTCGGGCCCTCGCTTCTCGATCAATGGGTCGAGGGCGTCCCTCACTCGCTTGTGAAGCGGAACGATTCGGTCGCGGCCGTTCTTCGGGTCTTTCACGATCACGGCGCCGAAGGGCTTGCGCGCGAGATCCAGAGACGAACGCTTTAGAGCTAAAGCCTCGCTCGCTCGCAATCCGCAATAACACGCGACCAGGGCGATTGGCTGGACGTGCTTCGGGTAACTCAGGAGCAACCGATCGGCATCGGCGAGCGACAACCACGCTATGATCGAGCGCGTCTTGCCGCCGATCTTGATCTCCGGCAGCTTCATCCCGGCCGCGCGAAAGATCGCCGCGAGTGTGTTTTTTGCCCGGCGCCTCGAGCTGGCCTTTGCGCCTGGTATTTGCTCCCTGCAAAATCTTTCAAACTCTCCCGCGTCAATATCGGCGAGCTTGCAGTCGGCGAAGCTCCGCTCGAGCTGGCGAAGCCGGCTTATGTCGGACATGTGTCGCACGTCGCCGTCGAGATACTTCAACGCGGCTTCGGCGAAAGTTACGTGTCGACGCTCGACCGAACCACCGTGAAGGAGCGCCTCCTCGGTTTCTCTTTGGAGTCTCGCTCGGTAACTTTCCGCAACCGCGCGCTGAGTTGTTCCCGCGCTGTGCTCCGCAATGCGAACCGTTTGACGGCCGATCCTGATCGTCCCTCGGACATACCAGCGGCCGTTTCGTTTTCTGATCGACAGCATATTGCACCCATTAGAGCATTCAGGTCGGCTTCGGAGAGAAGCCATTGCGCCCCTATCCGACGATAGGGAGTTCCGTGCAGCCGAATCAAGCGTTTAACGGCTCGCGCCGGATCCGCCGCGGAAATGCGGAGTTTCTCGGCGACCTCGGGCAGCGTGAGAAGCGGGGTCACACCCCCACCTCTTCGCAAGCCGCGATCGCGCGATTGAACATCTCGACGACCTCGGCGTGAGTGCGGTTGTCGTTGAAATCATGCGGCATTAGTCCGCCCAGCACCTCAGACACTCTGTGCAGCGCGTTAAATGCCTCGATGTTTGCATCGTCGCGATCCCACCCGGTTGCTTTCGATATCGCGCCGAGCGAACACCAGCAACGCGCCTCGTTAGAGAGTGGGCCGATCGGTCTCCCGTTCGCGTGCCGAGCATAGGCGCCTTGCGTCCAATGCTCCGGATCCTCGATAATCGCGAGCGCGCGCTCGAGGACCGTTTTCGTCGTGAGTGGTTGGGTCATCAAAACAACTCCTCTACTTCGGCAAAATCCGGGTCCGGTTCCGCCGGCTTTGGAAGCGCCTCCACTGGCAGACGTGCACGCACCGGGGCGGGGAGAAGGTAGTCGGCCGCCGGCGCCTTCCTAAACGCAACGTCGGCGTTGCATGGTGTGATCCGATATATCGACGCGCCTCCGACGAGCACCGGCGGCAACAACTCCCCTTTGTAAATTGGTTCGATCTGGCAAAGTTTGGCGCCGAACCTCTCAACCTCCGAGATGCGCCCGACAAGCGTCGAGTGACCCAGCATCTCGACGATCGCAAACTCGCCTTCAATCTGCTCTGAGGTCATGCTCCGCCCTCCGCGAGTTCATCCTCGCCACGGATCACGACCACGCGGCCGCACTGGCAACGACCAAACCGCTCAATCCACTTCTCGAGCGGCATCTTGCGATAGACGGCGCCGGCCTCCGGCCACTCCGGCGCTCCGCACGTCGACGACTTGAAGCGGCGGAGCTCGCCGGCTTGGCTCGTGATCTCATCCCACCACTCGCAGACGCCGTAGGCTTGGCGTGCAGCGCGCACGGTCTCGAGCCCCTCGGCCGACAGCTTCGGCGCTTCGAACTTTTCGCCCTCAAAAACATCGCGTATCGCCTCCGCCCTCCGGCCGGCCGGCGCGGCTTTGGCGGCTTCGACTGCACGGTCGAGCAAGCTCGCGCGTTCCTCCGGCGGCCTGACCTTCACGCCGACGCCGACGGCGGAGACGATCCGCGGGGCGGGCCTTTTGCGGATCATGAGATCTATAAGAATGTCGGCAGCTCGGCCAAAAACCTTTCGCTCATGAGCCCTTGCAAAATCTCTTGAGTCTTCAAGGGGACTCAGGTCTTGCAGCTCTAGCAAATCATCCGAAAGCTCGTCGAGCGCGTGCCATATAGCATCGCCCCACACCTCCGGCTCGATCGGGGCGATGCTTTTAATCGCGTGCACCGTGCAAGCGTCGAGACTGATCTCGGCGCCGGGCGCGGCCGACGCAGAAAGCTCCGCGTGTTTGGCGCCATAGGCCTTAAAGAACGCGTCGTATAGGGCCCGATCTTCGGGCGAGAGCTGGTCGGTCATTAGATATATATCTCCGATAGGCCGGCGCGGCGCCGGGCTTGGTTTACTTCTTCCAACAATGGACGGAGGGCCGAGCCGACCGCGATCGCCGCGCGCTCGTCCTGCACTCGCTGCACATAAGCGACGATCCCCTCGTCGAGAACACGGCGCCAATTATCGGCGAGAAGATCCTTATTCTCGTCGATCCACGCGCGGACCATCGCCTCGGCTTGCGGCTTCATAAGCTCGCGCAATGTGGCAACCAGCAACGGCGGGGACACCTCAACCCTTCGATTGTAGTCGCTCCCGCTCTCGGTCTTTACCGGTTCGAAAAACACTTTGGGAATCGCTTGCTTGACTATGTCGTGCAGATCCTCCTCGGTTATCAGGTCGCCGAGCGGTTGCGCTTTCAGTCGCGCGACCACGCGGTCGACGATCGTCTCGTTTTTCATTGGTTCGGCATCCTCACAAATTCGGTTAAGTTCAAAGGGCACTCGTAGTAGTCCCGCGCGCGCCCTCGCGCGGTTCGCGTAACGCGCGACCATTGCCGGCGCGTCGAGCACTTCACGACGAACGCGGCCGACAGGGACGCATTCAAGATCATGTAGGCGTGGGGCTTCGGTCGCGCCTGGTCGTAGGCGTGGCACACGTCGACAATGATCGACGAGAACGGAAAGTCGCGCGGGTCTTGGAAATCAATCTCCGGCCGTTGCTTCACCTCGACCCGTTGCAGGATCTCGAGATCGCCGCCGTCGGAATACTGCCGGCGCTCCTCGACCGTCGGTCGGACGAAGGTCGGCCGCACGATGACGGGATAGCCACTCGAGCGAAGCCACTCCGCCGCAACCTGGACGGCGGAATGGCTCGCGCGCAGATCCTCGACGAACGTCGGGTCGATCGTGTCGAGGTCCTGGCTCACTCGCGCTCCTCGTCGGTCTCGCCTCTGGCGAGGTCAAACAGGAACCACAGCAGGAACGCCGGCCACGCGAGCGAGACCACGATTCGAGCGACCCACGAAAGCGGCTCGACTTCGTCGCCTTCCCAAACATCCATAGCGACGACGACCGCGAGCATTGCGCCCGCGACCGTCAACCATGCGGCGCCTAACCAGATCATCGGCGCGCCTGCAATTGCTTCTCGCGCGAGTAGCTCTCGGAGTTCCACACCGCGAACTGATCCGCCGGCAGCTCCGCCTTAAGCGATTGCCGGGCGCCTCGGATCTCCTCGATCGAGGACAGCTTCGGCAGGGCCTCGAGCGCGTGACGGAGCTTCTCCTCGGCGCTCTCGTCGAGCGGCTTCGCGTCTGCCGGCGGCAACACGACCTTGCCGTGCGTGAGTGTCTCGCCGCCGTTCAGGACGACCACGGTCTCGGCGGCTGGCTTCGCCTGGACAGGCGCGCTCCGGTCCTCTTTCGAGACCTCGATCGCCTTCGCGGCCGGCTTCGCCTTCGCCGAGATCTCCGAGCGATCCGGGCGGCTCTGAGGCGCGGCAGCGGCCGCCGGCGTCACGTCGACCATGCGAGGCGCCTCCTCGACGATATGCTCGCCTCCGAGCTCCTCCGGGAATGCCTTCCGCAACGCGGCCGCCTCGGCGCATTTCTCCAACTGGCCGCGGGAGCGATCCTTCCACATCTCGTTTGGACGATCCGATTTGCCGGCGGTCGCGTAGGTCTCGAGCCAATAGACGCGGGGCCCAGGGAACGCGACGCGTTGCCCCTGGACGATCCGATACACCGTGATCTGACACCATTCCGGATGCACGACCTTGAGCATCCGAACCGGCGCGGCGGCCGCCTTCTTCTCGCGCGGCGGCGCGTTTGGGTGATCTCCGCCGTCGTCGTCGCCGCTCGGCAGCTCCCACTCGCTCGTCATATCGGGGCCCCACTCGGCTGGATCGGATCCGGCATAAAGGCCGGTCCTATGCGCCGTGGTTCTGAGCTCATTGATCCCAGGCCAAACGGTCTCGAGGTCGGCCCAATACTCTTTTCCGTCTGGCGATTTGAGCTTGGTGCGGATCGGCACGATATGGACCGGGCGCTTGAAAACATCGAGGTTCCGAGCCCGGCAATAGTTGAGGGCGAGGATCACGCCCTCGGCCGTCCTGGCGGTCGGGAACGTCGCGTTAACGAGCGTCTGCCAGGCGGAGGACTCGACACCCATGCGGGCGGCGGCCTCGGGATACGGGAGGCGCGCGGCCTCAACTACTGCAACATTCTGGGACATGCGATTACCTCGTCACCGTTGATTGATCTTCGAAAATCTCGACGCCGCGGAGGCTGGTCCCGCCGGCGTCAATGAAGGACCGGACGGCCGTCTCGAGCCCTCCGATCGGCAAGTGTTGCCGGAGGCTCTCGAGGTCGAGCTCGGCTCGATCGAGGTTCCGGAACGCGTAAAATCTCCGAAGCGATGAAACCGAACCATGTTCACCCCTGACGCGGGACAGGTCGGCGGGTTTCGCGTGCGCTCGCTCTTCGCTCTTGTCGGCGTTTTTATCGGCACGCTCGGCGGCTTCCACCGCTTCGGATTCGTTGCGGGTCTCTGCCCGAATTTCCTTTCGCGCGGCGATCGCGGCGCGCTCGGCCTCCTCGCGGTCACGGCGGGCCTTTGCAGCCGCTTCCTTGTGCTCGGCCTCCTGGCGTCGCAGCTCGGCGCGACGCGCCTCGGCGGCGCGCTCCTCGGCCTCTCTGGCAAGCGTTCGCGCGACGGCCTCCTCGTGTTCGATCCGATCGCGTTCGGCCTTCGCGGCGGCTCTGGCTTCGGCCTCGGCGGCCGCGCGCTTCTCGCGCTCCTTTCGCTCCGCCGCCTCTTTCGCTTCACGCTCGCGGCGCGCGATCTCCTCGGCCTTCGCTCGGAGTTTCGCCTCGGTCGCCCGGCGCTCCTCCTCCTCGCGCTCCCGCTTTGCCTTTGCCGCCGCCTCGATCGCCGCCAGACGCTCGCGCTCGGCACGCTCCGCCGCCTCTTTCGCTTCACGCTCGCGGCGCTCTGCCTCGAGCCGGCGCGTCTCGGCCTCGGCCGCCTCGCGCATCTTTCGGTCGGCCTCCTCGCGCAAGATCCGCGCGCGCTCCTCCTCGTCGCGGCGCTTGCGGGCCGCCTCGCGATCCTGCCAGTCCGTCAAGACCGGGCCGATCTTCTCGGCGTCGACGGTCTCGAGGTCGTCGATCGGCCGCGTGAAAAACGCAAAGAAACTTTTGGCGATCGAGTCCCAGGGGCGTTTCGCCGAGGTCCTGGCTTGCTTCGCCGCCGTGATCCACTTTTTGACGGCGAACCGGAGGTCGGAAAGTTTCTCGGCCTCGGCCTGGCTATCAATCCGCGCCGGCAATCCGCGCGCGATCGCGGCCTCTATGTCACGCAGCCGGCGCATGAGGTCGCCGTTCTCGGCGGCCAAGTAATCGGCGGCGCCCTTTTCGATCTCATCCGACCGGCGCAATGTGCGCTCGATCAAGTCAATCGCCTCGGCGTTGCCGCCGGAGTTGTGCCCTATGTTCGCCGGGCCGGCCTCGATCTCGTCGAGTGTCATCGTCGTGGTTTCCTCTTGTTGTTCTTGAAAGTCGGCAGGGGGAACGCGAGCGCGTTGATCGGCCGGCGCGGGTTCGCCAAAGGCTCCCGCTTGTCGCTGGCCTTCGCGTATGAGCTCACGCGGGACAGGTAATCGAATTCGGCCTCAGTGATCGGCGACCCGGCGCAATAGGACCAGGTCGAGTCCGGATCGGCGAGCCGGCCGTCGACCGTGCATTTCACGACCTCGTCGGACAGGAGATCGCCGGCCTCGTCGAGCTCGCGTTCGATCCAGATCGCGACCGGCACCCACGGGCCGGCTTTGACCAATCGGCGCTTAAAGAATCCGGGCTCCGGGTTCTCAGTTATTGGCGGGCTCTGGCCGGCGAGAGCGGCTCGCCACCATTTGCGATCGTCTATCATAAAACCTTGCCTTGCCACTCTCTGCCTGGCCTTGCCGCGCATCGCCTTGCCCGGACTCGCCATGCCTCGCCCCGACCTCACGCAGCGACCGAAAGCTCGGGCCGCTGAACTCTCCACTGTGTCACTTTGAATTTGCCGAATGGGCCCTTAGTCGACGGTCTAAAGTCTCCAAGACCGACACGACTCCCGGCGTCGTCGACTACGTCGCGCAACAGCTTCTCTGTCAGAATGTTGAGGTCGAGAGTCGCGACGAACGCGAGAGACCAATCGTCGAACATCGGCCTATGGGCGAGGATCCGACCGCCGGTCGACGGGATCCGCACGGCGCGCGTGTCGACCTTCCAGGGCTGCGAGTGCCGGATCTCGATCTCGGCGCCCTCAATGTCGAAACACGAGTACAGGACGGAGCTTTTCGCGGTCGTGAGTTGTTTCTTGCCGACCTTGTGAAACTGGCCGCCGTCGACCAGGCAGCGAACCAAGTTCGGTTGCGGGATCGTCGGCTTGCCGCCAAGGCCAATATATAGCTTGCTTTCCGCGATCTCGAGCGGCGACCCGCGGTCCTGACCGAGCGCGCTCGACCTCGTCCCGCTGGTCGCGCTCATCGCGGCCGCGTCGGTGAATTTGTTGCAAATGAGCGGGGTCGTCCCCGTAATTTCAATTTCGATTTTCATTCTGTTTTCCTCTCAATTGTTGCCTTGCCTTGCCGTGATTGGCGCCGCTAGGCCATGCCATGCCTTGCCTTGCCGGGCCGCTCCTCGCCAGGCATCGCCTCGCCACACCTCGCCTCGCCAGACCAGGCACTGCCTCGCCGAGCGCCGCGTCGCCGCACCGAGAAAATTTCACGCCGCATCGAGCAACACCTCGACCCGGCTCTCGATCGTGATCCGCATTCCAAAGCTCGCGCTCTCGCGCGACACGCTGACGAGATCCTCGACGAACTGGTCGGCGAGCCGGCGCGAGTTGAACTCGCGTTGCAGCCGGCGGCCGAGGCGCGACCAGCTCACGCGGATCGTTTCGATCTTGCGGCGCCTCATAACTTTTCCGCCGCTTCGATCGCTTGCTTGCACGCCGCGTCAACGTCCCGGGCGATCTGGATCGCGCGCCGAGCCATGCGGCCGGCGGCGAGCGATTGCAGGATCGTGCACACGCTCGAGGCGACGTTGATCGCCTTCGCGAGATCCTGGTCGCTCACATGGGCGTAACAGCGAGCGTGAACGTCGAGGACATAGCGGCGGCACTCGCGCATCACGTCGAGCTCGATCTCCGGGTCGGCGAGGTTCATCGGCGGGATCTCCGGGCCGAACGGCTCGCGGTCGACGACGGTCCCGCGGATCCCGGGGCGCATTTCGATTACGTTATCGGTCACGCTTGAGCCCTCCGCAGATTGCGGCGGGCGCTCGCGACGAGCCGCTCGACCTGATCGTCGGACCAGCCGGCGGCGCGGAGTGTTGTCCGGAGCTCGTGCACGTCGATCTCATGACGGGAGAAAGCGACGATCGCGGCGCGCGCCGGCGTTATGCGATCGGCGACAGGCTGACCGGCGAGGCTGGTCATGGTGGCGAGAGCTCTCACGTGCGAGCCCTCCGGAGTTCCTGCGAGATCTTCTCGGACAGTTCGCGGGCGTCGCAGCTCCGGCAAAAGTACTCGTCGGCGAGCCGCAGCTCGTTCGAAACTTTCGCCGGCGTCGCGGCGACCTCGGCTCGCTTCGTGCGCCACTGTGAACGCTCGACGAGGCTAACCTCGGCCCAGAGGAGCGCGTCGGCGATTAGCTTGAGCTCCGTCGGCGTGAAAGCGAGCGCGATCGAGCCCGGGCGGATCTCGCCGGCAAGTTTTGCAAAGGCCGAACGCTCTCCGGCGGCGGGCTCTGCAAGCAGTGATTTGAGATTGTTCATATGCGGCTCCCTCATTAACGCTATGCACACTGCATAGTGAATGAAGGAATGTCAATGCGTCGCGCGTAGTGCGCCGGCAAAAATTTTTCAGCTCAAACGCCGGCGAGGTCCGAAGTCGTTAGAACTCTCGAAACCCTTTGTATTCGCGCCGTCGGGAACGTGAGCTCCTGGTCGGGGTTGAACTGGCGAACCGTGATCTTGGACCCGGAGCGCGCGACCAGGCGCTTAACGATCGCGAACACGGGATCCCCTGGCGCCTCGCCGGCGAGCTCTATCAGAACGTCGTCGCCGATTCGGGAGACCCGGCCGGGGTCGACATAAATTAAGTCGCCGTCGGCGAACCTCGGGAACATGGAGTCGCCGCGGACGTATAAAGCAAAGACGGTTTTATTGTTCGCGATCCCCGGCAATCGTCGCGCGTAATCAACGGCTTGGCCCATTGCAAAGCGGTCCCCTGAAACCCCTCCGAAAACACTACCGAGTATAGGGACGTTTTGCGCTACGGTCGCAAGATCGGTTACCACCGAGTAGTTAGGTTCATTGGAGGTATTGGAGGGAATAGATTCGGAACGCTTTCCGGTCATCAACCACTCGAAAGAAACTTTGAACCGCCGGGCATAGGTCGCGCCGGCATCGGCGGAGATCCCGCGCGATCCGTTCTCATGTGCGAAATAGGTCGGGGCGGCCACGTTGAGCGCGCGTGCAGCATCGGCCGCCGTCTCAAACTGAGCCGCTTTGCGCGCCTCGACCAGCCGAGCCGCGCGATCCAGGTCCACCGCTTTTACCATCACCAGCATTGTACGCACTCCAACTATACGGCGGGCATTGACAGGCGCTATGCGCGGCGCATAGTAAACGAGCCATGAGAACCGTCGCACAGATTCGAAAACAGCTCGGACTAACGTCGCAAAAGGCGCTTGCCGACTTGCTCGGCGTTAATCAATCGACCGTTTCGCGTTGGGAGACCGGGGAAAAAGAGCCAACAGGGCCCGCGGCCGTTTTGCTCGAGCGGCTCGCCAAAGACGCTCGACCAGCGCGAAAGAAGCCGAACGCATGAGGCCGTTTTTCCACAGATCCCGCAATGCAAAAGGCATCGTTAACGACGTCGATGTGACGAGCGCGCCATTTTGTGCGACCGCACAGTCGAGCACGCAATATGCAGCACGAATAGAGATCGGCGATCGCCTCACGGCGCGCGCCTCAACGAGCGTTTGGGAACCACAACGCAACGGAGGAACGAATGAGTTCAGTCGCTAGAAAAGTTTCAAACGTGCTCGGCCTGAGTTCGGCCGATGAAATCGACCAGGCGGTCGAAAGAAAGGCCGTCGCAGCCGCGCGGCCTGGCGCCCAGGCGCCGACCAACCTCGGCGAGTCCGTGATCCATGCGGCCGCCGACGTCGCTCTCGATCGGCTCGACTCGCTCCTCGCGGTCGCGCCGGCGGTTCGCGACGCCTACCTCTCCGGACCTGACGGCGCAGCTCTCCGCAACTGCCTCCGCCGGTACGTGATGCACGCCGTCTCGGCATCCACGGAATCCGACAAGTGACCGTGCATCGGTTCGAGTTCGTCGACGCCGTTCGCATCGTTGCGGCCGGCTTCGCGTTCTTCGCGGCGCTCAGAGTCGGCGCCTTGATCGTTCAGGCGATCTGGTTCCCGGCCTAAGCCGGCGACCGATCGAAACAAGACCGCCGGCGAATTGCACCTCGCCGGCAGTACAGACCAGGGCGGGATCCGTTTCCTCGTTCCGCCCTGGTCGCCTTGTTCCGGGGAGACGCAAGAGGAGACCGGAATGGCCCGCAATTTCAAAGACAGCCTGAACGACGACAAGAAACGCGCGAAGCAGCGCGCGGACAAGCTATTCGAAAAGGCCGAGGAGAAACCGCCGGCGGAACCGGGCCCGCGGATCCTCGACGACCTCACGGCTCGAGGCACGAACGGCCCGAGCTATGACGACATTCGCTTTCACTTTCAAAAGCTCAAGGCACTGAAAGAGAAAGTCAAAAGCGCGAACGGCGAGTACTCGAACGCACGCAAACAGGCGCAAGATGCCGGCGTCGATCCGGCCGTTTTGTCGGCGCTGATGAAGGCCGAGAAGCAGGATCCCGACGAGGTCAAGCTCTACAACAAGGCACTCGGCCGAGCGGCGACGGCCGTCGGGATCGAATTGCAGCTCGACCTTTTCGACAAGTCGGGAGTGTCCCGCGAGGCGCAGATCTTCGACGACGGCTTTAAGGCGGGCGTCGCTGGCAAGTCGACCAGCGACGGGCCGCACGCGCCGAACACCGAAGCGGGGCAGACCTGGCTTGCTGGCTGGCACCTCGGGCAATCCCGCAACGTCGCCGGCATCGGCAAGACGCCGGAGCGCGACAGCCTCGGGGATCTCCACTAATGGCGACCCAGGAGCGGGATTACTGCCCGACGACGGACGGGCTCGAGAGCTATCACGCGGCGATCGACGCTATGCGAGAGCGGCTCGAGTCCTTCCACTCGGTCACGATCGGGCAGGCGAGGCTATACCTCGGCGACTGCCGGCAGATCCTCCCGCTCCTGGCGCGTCACGACGCAGTCGTCACCGATCCGCCCTACGGCCTCGGCGATTGGAACCAACGCGGCGCGAACGCCTCGAGGCCTTTTGCCGGCGAGAGCGAGGAGACGCAGGAGTGGGACCAGGCGCTCGAGCCGGCCGACGTCGCAGCTCTCATGAAAGCCGGCAAGCACCAGATCCTATGGGGCGCGAACTACTACCTCGACACGCTGCCTCGAACGAAAATGTTCCTCGTCTGGAACAAGGGCATTCGGCGAATGCACTTCAACGACGCCGAGCTCGCCTGGACCTCGGGAATGCGCGAGGCGGTTCGAGTGTTCGACCTCTCGCCGAGCGGGCTCGAGAAAGAGCACCCCACGCAAAAGCCGCTCGCGCTCATGAATTGGTGCATGGGCTATCTGCCGAAGGCGCGCACGATCCTCGACCCATACATGGGGACAGGGACCACGGGAGTCGCCGCCGTCGTCAATGGAAAGGCCTTCACCGGGATCGAGCGGCTCCCGAAATATTTCGAGATCGCTTGCCGGCGGATCGACGACGCCAATCGGCGGCCGCGGCTGGATCTCCCGAAGCCGGCGAAGGCGACGCAGGAGGGCCTATTGTGACCATCCTCGCGCTCGACGTCGCCACAAGCACCGGTTGGGCCTTCGGCGGTCCCGGAGACACTCCGCAACACGGCGTGTTTTCAATTCCGCCCACGGGCGAGGATCTCGGCCGCTTCGGCGTGACCTTCATTCAATGGCTCTCCGGCAAATGCCGAGAGCTCCGGCCGCGCGAGATCGTGTTCGAGGCGCCGATCTTGCCGGCGAAAACCGCGCTCGTGACCACGCGCAAACTGCACGGCCTGGCGCTCCTGGTCGAGTGCGTCGCAAACCTCGAGGCGATCCCGGTCACGGAGATCGGGAACAGCGAGTGGCGCCGGCACTTTCTCGGCGCCTACTACCCTCCGAAGCCATCGCGCGACGAGCTCAAGCGCGCCGTGATCGCCGCTTGTCGCGGCATGGGATGGAACCCACGGGGCGACGACGACGCCGACGCGCTCGGCCTCCTCTACGTCGTGAACTGCCTTCGAAACAGAGACCAGGCGGCAACCGACGCCGTCAACCGCATGGGGGCCGCAACGTGACCCACTACCGA
>Ga0209174_10000216_pt1 | contig 44615 bp, 35 predicted proteins | sample JI91814BDNA_FD_187505 | JGI IMG/M metagenome (GOLD analysis project Ga0209174, IMG submission 187505) | Wastewater effluent complex algal communities from Wisconsin, to seasonally profile nutrient transformation and Carbon sequestration -... | ecosystem: Engineered > WWTP > Effluent > Algae...
CATCGGCCTGGCCACCGCCGCCACTGCCGTGGCTGGTACCGCCAGCGCCACGCCCTTCGAGGAGGTCGCGCCGATCGTTACGGGGCTGGCCCCGCGGTGCCGGTCGGTGCCCCTGGAGTGGCGGTCGGCGCCCCCGGAACTCGCGACACGACGCCCTACTTCACCATCCAATTCGGTCGCACCCAGTGGGTGTCGGCGGACAAGCTCTGCAAGCCCCTGCCAAATGCCGTCACCCTCGGCCGGGTCGCCACCCTCCTGCAGCAGCGGGGCAAGGTGGCGTCGGGCAATGTCGTGGTCAAGCGCCAGGGCGTCAGCCAGTCGTGCTTCTCCAACTACGTCATCTCGCCCTCGTGGAACGATCTGACCCAGTTGCGGACGGTCTATGGCTGGACCTTCAACAGCGCTGGCATGACCTACGCGAATATGACGACACTGACGCCCAACGAGCAGCTCGCCGAAGCATGCGGATCCGTGGGTGCACTGGCGCGCCGCGGGCACACCCGCGCGTGGGGATTGTTCGCCTACCCGAACAACAAGTACTCCGACAAGATCCAGACCCAAGTCGTCAAGAAGTGTTTCGCCTTCGGCCGGCAATACGGCGACACGACCACGACGCAGGCGGCTGGCGCGCTGTGGCCGAACTGGCAGACCACGGTCTCGGTCAACGGCGGCCGCTGCGCGGACACGACCCTGGCCTGCTCGACCTCGGGCGCCTCGTCCACCTATCAGACACCGGCGATGCTTATTCCCAAGACCCGTGTCGCCGCGGGCGCGTGGACCACCATGCAGTGGTATCGCCTGGTCACCGGGACGAGCACGACGGGCACGGTCGCGCAATGGAACTGCACCGGCGCGGAGAACACCCACTGGACCAGCGATGCCGAGCTGTATTGCGTGCGCGACTTCCTGCGCGTGATCGACGCCATCCCCTCCACCGTGAAAGTCACCGACGCGGCGACCGTCGCCGAGGCGTGGGGCGTCAAGCCGTCCGGCACCTGATCGCTGCCTCGGCGCACGAGAACGGGCCCGGTCCCCCCGCGAGGGGGGCCGGGCCCGTTTCGGTGGCACACGGCATACGTGCCCGTATGCCCGGTGCCTCAGTTACCGGTGAGCTTCTCGCGCAGCGCGGCGAGCGCCTCGTCGGAGGCGAGGGTGCCCTCGGCGACCGGCGCGGAGGCGCTGGAGCCGCTGGCGGAGGAGTAGGAGGACTGGGTCTCGCCCGCGGTCTCGCTGCTCTCTGCGTCGGCCTTGGCCGCGGCCTCGACCTGGGCGCGGTGCGCCTCCCAGCGGGCGAACGCCTGGGCGTACTGCTTCTCCCACGCCTCACGCTGCTTCTCGTAGCCCTCGAGCCACTCGTTGGTCTCGGCGTCGAAGCCCTCGGGGTACTTGTAGTTGCCCTGCTCGTCGTACTCCGCGGCCATGCCGTAGAGGGTCGGGTCGAACTCGACCTGGCCGGCGCCGTCCTCGTTGGCCTGCTTCAGTGACAGGCTGATGCGGCGACGCTCGAGGTCGATGTCGATGACCTTGACGAAGATCTCCTGACCGACGGTGACGACCTGCTCCGGCAACTCCACATGGCGCTCGGCCAGCTCGGAGATGTGGACCAGGCCCTCGATGCCGTCCGCGACGCGGACGAACGCACCGAAGGGCACCAGCTTGGTGACCTTGCCCGGCACGACCTGACCGATCGCGTGGGTGCGGGCGAAGTGCTGCCACGGGTCTTCCTGGGTCGCCTTCAGCGACAGCGAGACGCGCTCGCGGTCCATGTCGACGTCCAGCACCTCGACGGTGACCTCATCGCCGACCTCGACGACCTCGGACGGGTGGTCGATGTGCTTCCAGGACAGCTCGGAGACGTGGACGAGACCGTCGACGCCGCCCAAGTCAACGAACGCACCGAAGTTGACAATGCTGCTGACCACACCGGAGCGCACCTGACCCTGCTTGAGTTCACGCAGGAAGGTCGTGCGGACCTCGGACTGGGTCTGCTCGAGCCACGCACGGCGCGACAGCACGACGTTGTTGCGGTTCTTGTCGAGCTCGATGATCTTGGCCTCTATCTCCTTGCCGACATAGGGCTGGAGGTCGCGGACGCGACGCATCTCGACGAGGGACGCCGGCAGGAAGCCACGCAGGCCGATGTCGAGGATGAGACCACCCTTAACCACCTCGATGACGGAGCCCTTGACGACGCCGTCCTCTTCCTTGATGCGCTCGATGGTGCCCCAGGCGCGCTCGTACTGCGCACGCTTCTTGGACAGGATCAGCCGACCTTCCTTGTCCTCCTTCTGGAGAACCAGGGCTTCGACCTCGTCGCCGACCTTGACGACCTCATTGGGGTCGACGTCGTGCTTGATCGACAGCTCACGCGAGGGGATGACGCCCTCGGTCTTGTAGCCGATGTCGAGGAGGACCTCGTCGCGGTCGACCTTGACGATGCGGCCTTCGACGATGTCGCCGTCATTGAAATGCTTGATGGTCTGGTCGATAGCGGCCAGAAGCTCTTCCTCGGAACCGATGTCGTTGATCGCGATCTGAGGGGCGGTCGAGGAGACCGTGGTTGCAGTCATATGTGCAGGGAACCTTTGATGTGGACAGGGAATAGTGCGGACAGGGTGTTGGTGCGCCCGCATACGATTCCCCCGGGTGCGGGCAGACATCAGCGATGTCGACCGGGACCAGGGAGAGCGCACACGAGTGCCTGGTAAGTCTATCGGCCGCGTCCATACGTGGTCAAAGCGTCGCGAAGGAGCCGGATGAGCGAATCGGTGCACGTCAGCCGGGATGCGGTGACCCAGCCGGAGTCGGTCGCCGCGCAGCGCGCCTGGTGGGACCGGGAGGCCGGCGACTATTACGCCGAGCACGGCGCCTTCCTCGGTGACGACGACTTCGTCTGGGGGCCTGAGGGCTGGACCGAAGACGAGTTACGCCTGCTCACCGGTGCCGGTATGCCGTCCGGTCCGGTCCTGGAGATCGGCGCCGGTGCCGCGCAGTGCTCGCGCTGGCTGGCCGGGCAGGGCGTGCCGGTGGTCGCGAGCGATCTGTCCGGCAGGATGCTGGCGCAGGCGGTAGGGATCCAGCGGCGCCGAACGGGCGGCGGCACGCACGCGTCCGTCCCGCTGGTCCAGTGCGATGGGGCGCGCCTGCCCTTCGGGGACGCGAGTTTCGCGGCGGTCTTCACGGCCTACGGGGTGGTGCCCTTCGTCGCGGATTCGGCTCGGGTGATGCGCGAGGCGGCGCGTGTCCTGCGGCCCGGCGGCCGCTTCGTCTTTTCCACGACGCACCCGATCCGGTGGGCCTTCCCCGACGAACCGGGGCCCGAGGGATTGACCGTCGTGCAGAGCTACTTCGACACCCGCCCCTATGCCGAACGCGACGACCACGGGCGCCTGACCTACGTCGAGCACCACCGCACGCTCGGGCAGCGGGTCCGCGAGATCGTCGCCGCCGGGTTGCGGTTGGTCGACGTGATCGAGCCGGAGTGGCCAGAGCGCAACACCCAGGAGTGGGGTGGCTGGTCGCCGACCCGAGGCGCAGTCCTGCCGGGCACGGTCATCTTCGTCGCTGAACGGGCATGATCCGGCTGGTCGGGGTGCCCGGATCCACCCGGGTCCGGCCGCCCCGCCATGCCGGTGGTGGAAGCACTACCCTCGACCCGACGACAGGCACGCTCGCAACGGCGAAAGGGCACCAGACATGGCCAAGGCAAAGGTCGCGCTCGGGATCGACATCGGGGGGTCGGGGATCAAAGGCGCCCCCGTCGACCTCGCCACCGGCAAATTGCTCGCCCCGCGGTTGAAGATCGCCACCCCGGAGAAGTCCACCCCCAACGCGGTCGCCGCGATCGTCGACGAGATCGCCGACTCCTTCGCCGACGAGTTGCCCAAGGGTGCCCCGATCGGCGTCACCATCCCCGGCGTCGTCCAGCACGGGATCGTGCGGACCGCCGCGAATATCGACAAGTCGTGGATCGACGCCGCCGGTGAGGACATCTTCTCCAAGGCGCTCGGCCGCACCTGCTTACTGGTCAACGACGCCGACGCCGCCGGGGTCGCCGAGGATCGCTTCGGCGCAGCGGCCGACAAGGAGGGCCTGATCGTCCTGACCACGCTCGGCACCGGCATCGGGATCGCCTTGATCCACGACGGCGTCCTGATCCCCAACTGCGAGCTGGGGCACATGGAGGTCAATGGCCACGACGCCGAGACCCGAGCGGCGTCGAGCGCCAAGGATCGCGAGGGCCTGAAATACAAGGAGTGGGCGCAGGAGCGGCTCCAGCCCTACTACAAGCGGCTTGAAGACCTCCTGTGGCCCGACCTCTTTGTCGTCGGTGGGGGCGTCTCTCGCAAGGCCGACCGCTTCTTGCCCTATCTGGAACTGCGCACCCCGATCATCCCGGCCGGTTTGCAGAACGAGGCCGGCATCGTGGGTGCGGCCGCGCTCGCCGCGGACCGCGAGGCGGGCGCTAAACCACTCTGACCCGACCCCGCCCTGGGCCGGGCGACCGGTCAGCCGTGGAGGATCTGCTCGGTGGTCTCCGGGGCCAGCGGCGGCGCGCTGAAGGCGTGGCGCTCGTCCTGCTCTCGGAACCACGCGATCGTGCGGCGCAGGCCGTCCTCGACGGGGACCTGCGGAGTCCAGCCGAGCAGGCGCTGCGCGAGGGTGGTGTCCGGCTGCCGCACGGTCGGGTCGTCGACCGGGCGCTCGATGTGCACGACCTCGCTACTCGAGCCGGTGAGGTCGACGATCCACCGGGCCAGGTCGAGCATCGACAACTCGTGCGGGTTGCCGAGATTGATCGGACCCTGGTGGTCGGCATCGGCCATCGCGAGGATCCCCGTGACGAGGTCGTCCACATAACAGATCGAGCGGGTCTGCAACCCGTCGCCGGCGACGGTGACCGGCTCGCCGGCGAGGGCCTGACGGATGAAGTTGGGGATGGCTCGTCCGTCGTTGGGCCGCATCCGCGGCCCGAAGGTGTTGAAGATCCGCAGGATCCCGGTGTTGACGTCGTGCGTATGCCGGTAGGCCAGGGTGAGCGCCTCGGCGAACCGCTTGGCCTCGTCGTAGACGCCACGCGGGCCGACCGGGTTGACGTGACCCCAGTAGGACTCCGGCTGCGGGTGAATCTCCGGATCGCCGTAGACCTCCGAGGTCGACGCGAGCACGAATCGGGCCCGCTTCTCCTTCGCCAGGCCGAGCGCGTGCAAGGTGCCGATGGACCCGACCTTCAGGGTTTCGATGGGCACCCGGAGGTAGTCGATCGGCGAGGCCGGCGAGGCGAAGTGCAGCACGATGTCGACATCCCCGGTGACGTGGAGGTAGTCGGTGACATCGGTGCGGAACAGCCGGAAGCCGGGGACTTCGAGCAGTTGGGCGACATTGTCCGGCGTCCCCGTGAGGAAGTTGTCGAGGCAGACGACCTGGTCCCCGCGCGCGAGCAGTCGTTCGCACAAGTGGGAGCCAAGGAAGCCGGCGCCACCTGTGACGACGACACGCATAGCTTGGACGATCAGCCCTTCGTCAGATTGATGCCCGAACCGCTCTCGGGGTCCTTGGGGTCACGGCTGCCGAAGAGCGGGCCGCCCTGCTCCAGGCGCGGCAGCGGCCGGGTTGCGTCGGGGGCCGTCGCCCCAGCGCCGGGAGCGCCGGGGCGGCGGACCGTCGTGTCGAGAGCCGGGTCGGTGCCGCGCGGCAGCGTCGTGCCGACGGTGGTGGCGCCTGCCGCGGTCGTGCCTGCAGCCGGAGCCGCAGCAGCGGGCGCCACATCATCGTCGTCGCCCTTGCCCAGGACGAGCAGGGCGCCGAGCGCCAGGCTCGCCAGGCCGAGCAGGCCGGCGATCCAGGGCATCTTGCCGACCAGGCCGAGCTTGTTGCCGTTGGCCTTGGCGTCGGAGACGTTCGAGGCCACCTGCTCGTCGGTGAAGGCGAGGTTCATGTCGAGGGCGGACCCACCGTCGGCGAGGGTGCGGACCTGCTTCTCGGCCTGCTTGATGATCGAGCCGGTGACCGGGTCGATCCACATCGTCTTGTCGTCGGAGTACTTGCCCTGCACGCCGGAGGCAACCTCAGCGGGCTGGTCCTGGACGTTGATATTGAACTTGTAGGTGCTGAGCCCGTCGAGCTTCTCCTCACCGACGAACGCCGCGTCCACAGCCCGGTTGAGGATGCCGTCCCAGAAGGGGTAGGTCTTCTTCTCCACGCCGAAGGGGAATTTGTTGATCAGACCCTCGTGCGGCGAGGCATTGGCGCCGAGGAACTTTTCCTGGTCGGAGACGGCTTCCGCGGTCACCCGGTCGGTGGCGAAGTTGTCGGCGCCCGCGTTGATCAGGCGGGTGTCCGCGGCCTCGGCACTGACACAGTTGGGAGCCTTGCCGTCCTTATTCCACATCAGGCAGGTGAAGCTCTGGAAGACCGCGACCGCCCCGGTCGAGGCGTCGCCGTCGATAACCGTGTGACTGGTCGCCTTGACGGGCGCCCGGTCACTGCCGAGATAGCTCGCATCACCGAGGAGCGTGGTGATGCTGTCGACGTCGAGCGGAGTCTTCTTGACCTGCCCGGGCACCCACAGCGCCACCATCAGGGCAGTGGTCAGCAGGAAGCCACCGAGGCCAAGCAGGAGCGGTCCGAGAATTTTCCGCATGATCGAGGTCGTTCTCCTAATGGGGGGCCGGCCGGCCGGAGCAGTGGTCGGCAGATGCTACCAGCGAGTAGGACGGATGGAAACCTCCGCGTCGCTGCCAGACCGCGTCCGTATGCTGCCCGCCATGGATTCGGAGCACCGCCACCGTGCCGTGCTCCCCGCGCACGTCGCCGCATTGGACGGCCTGCGCGCCGTTGCGGTCGGTCTCGTCGTGCTCACCCACGCGGCCTATCTGACCGGTTTTGTGAACTCGGGCGGATTCTGGGGTGCGCTGCTGGGACGCGGCGATTTCGGCGTGGCCCTCTTCTTCACGCTTTCCGGCTATCTGCTCCACCTCGGCTTCCTGCGCGCCCCTGGGGAGCGGCTCGACATCGGCACCTATCTGTTGCGCCGGGCCGCGCGCGTGCTCCCCGCCTACTGGGTCGTGCTGCTGGTTGTCTGCGTGGCCGCACGGCCGGACGCGCGGGATGTGGTGCTGCACGCGCTGGCGCTGCAAATCTATGCGCCCGGTTCGCAGATCCCCAGTTTCTCCCCCGCCTGGTCGATCGCCACCGAACTCTCCTTCTATGCGGTGCTCCCCATTGCGGCCGCACTTCTGCACCGCGTGCGGCGGCGGAATGCGGACGCGCCGCTGACCCTGCTGACGGCGCTGCTTCCTCTCGCCTTGGCCTGCACCTGGCTGGCACCCAGTGGTGACTTGCGCGTGGACACGCCCTACGAGCGCTGGCTGCCGGCACGCAGCGCGAGCTTCCTCATCGGCATGATCCTCGCGGAAGCCGTTGTCCGGCAGTCGCATCCGCTCGCCCGCCGGCTGCGCGCCTGGATGGCCGCACCGGGCCCCGTGCTGGCTCTGGGCGCCGCCGTCTACGCCCTGGCCACCACACCGGTGGCCGGGTTGCTGACGCTCGGCATCGTTAGCGGATGGCAGTTGACGACCAAGATGCTGCTCTCCTGCGTCTTCGCCGCCGCCCTGCTCGGGCCGGTGGTCCTCGGCTCGCGCGGCTGGTGGACGGGCTGGCTCTCTCGCCCGGGCGTGGTCTGGGTGGGCCGGATCTCCTACGGCATCTTTCTGTGGCACGTCCCGGTCTTCGTCGGGCTCTATGCCGTGACCGGCGTCGACGTCTTCAGCGGCGGGTTGGCCGCACTCTTGGCCATCGGTGTCCCGATCACCATGGCCCTCGCAGCCATCAGCTTCGCCTGGATCGAGGCTCCGGCGATCCGCTGGGCGTCCCTGCGCCGCCGGTCCCCAGCGGCGGGGGAGCAGGTGGAGCCGCAGCCACCACGATCAGCAGCGCCACCAGGCTGAGCGTGCGCGTCGTCGCCTCGACCCATGCCGCCCCAGGCCCGGTGCCATCGGCGAAGCCCGCCTGAACGGCGCCGGCCAGGGTGAGCAGGATCACCACGACAACCGGGGCCGGCTGGCGTGTCGCCGCGCCTCCGAGAGCAGCCACCACTGCCCGGGTCGTGGGTCGCTCTTGCGGCGCCCGATCGTGATCAGCCGCGGCATCACCGGGTCGCCGGCCCCGGCCGGATGCGATCAGGACGAGCCCGGCGAGGACAGCACCTGGCATACCGGCAAGCACTGCGCCGAGCGCGAGCACGCCCAGGGCGCGCACGCCGCGACGCGTGGGTTGGCCGGGGCCGCCCTCGTCGACGGGCACGACGCGCCGACGGCCGGGCCAGGTCGCCGCCACCAGCACCCCCAGCCCGAGCACACCGCCGGCCCCGAGCGCGCGCCGGTAGGGACGGTCCGGCGCAAAATCGATGACCACCTCGCCACCCGCACCGGCCGGCAGGACGAAGGCCTGGCGGTAGCCGTCGACGGTTCGCGGCACCAAGGCCGTGCCCCCGGCGCGGGCCCGCCAGCCGGGGTTGGCATTTTGAGTGAGCACCACGAACCGGTCGTATGCCGCGGACTCGACCCTCGCAGTCAGGCCACCGTCCGCAGCGGCCACGACCTCGGGAGCCGTGCCCGCGGCAGCGGTGGAGCCGGCGACCGGGCCCGCGTCGGCGCGGGCCACGAGCTGGGCCGGCACCAGGTCGCGCCACCTGCCCACACTGACCTCGGTGGTGCCCTTCGGGACGGGAGCGCTCGCACAGGCCTGCCAGACCAGGGTGCCCGCGCCGGCCACGGCCGCGCGCTCACCGATGACCGCGGTCGGGATGGTGGTCCCGCCCACGAGCAGCTTCGGCCCTCCGCCGCACGCGACGCCGACGCTCGGACCGGGTGGCGATGGGGCGAATCCGGCGACGTCGACGCCGGCCAGCTCCAGGGCCGTGATGTGGTCGGTGCCCGCGTCCGGGATGAATTGCAGGACCAAGGCGGTGGTCGCCATCGCCGGCAGCGCAATCCGCCCGTCGATGCCGAGCACCGCCACGGTGCGCCGGCCGTCCCGGGTGACGGCCACCGTCATCGGCGCGTTCTCGGCCAGCCAGTCGGCCCGGGCGTGGACGCGAAGCCCGGCGACGAGCTGGGGCGCGGTGAAGCGGATGGTCAGGGTGGGATCGCGGTCACCGATCGCCGGACTCCAGGCCGTCCCGGGGTCGGCGTCCAGGACGGCGCGCGGTGCCCCCACTTGCCCGGCTGCCCGGGTGCTGCTGGCGGTGATGCTCGCGATGCCGGGCAGGGCGAGCAAGGGCGATGGGTGCGCAGGGTCGGCGACCAGGGTCCCCGACATGGCGTAGGTCGAGGCCGCTGTCGTGGAGACCGACCGCCGCAGCTCCCCCGTCTCCTCCGCGGGCCAGCCGCTGCCCTCGAGGCACTGGTAGCCGGCGGCGCTGCGGATGCAGCCGTCGAAGGCCTCGGGGTCTCGGCTGAGGACGAAGCCACCGGTCGGCCCGGACGTGGCGGGCGCCGGTGCATCGACGATCTCGCGGGCGTCGAGACCCGGGACGGCGATCTCGGCGAGCCCGGTGAGCGCGAGGCCGGGGTCGCCGCTGCTCGTGCGCACGATGGTGATGGTGAGTTCTCGGCCATGGTTGGCGGGCAGCGCGATCCGCGACCCATGCACGGCGAGGTCGACGTCGATGGACTGGCCGCCGAAGCTGACCCGCACCCGGGTCGCCGCGGCGACCGACCCGAAACGGCGCCGGTCGGCGGCGGGCCGGATCTCGATCGCGTCGATGCGGCGATCGGCGGCGAAGGTCGCGGTCCAGGTGGGCGCCGGATCGCCAAGGGTCAGCCAGGCGGTGGCCGAGTCGCCGTCGAGAGCGGCATACGGGCGGCGGGCGGGCACCAGCCCGGCGAAGGTGAGCCGGTCGGACAGGGCGGACGACGCGGTCAGCGAGGCGAGGCCGCCGCCATACGTCACGGTGGTGCGCAAGCCGGGGGCGGGCCAGGGAAAGTAGTCGGCGGCGCCCTCGGCCTCGGCGCGCGTCAGCATGCGGGTGACGTCCTGTCCGCGGGTGGTGCCGAAGTAGCGGTCGCGGGCGGCGAAGGTGTCGGTCTCGACGCGGGCGGTGCCGTCGCGCGGGGTGGCATCGCCGTCGAAGAGCACCGGGCCGCCGGCCAGCGCACTCTCCTGGAGCGCGGGCAATGCCTCGCTCGCGCCCGCGACCACGGGGATCGACGCCGCCGGCCACAGGGTCAGCCGGGGGGATGCCGTGCCGGTGATGGCGAAGATCTCGACGGGGCTGACCGGGGTGCCGGTGACATCGCGTTGGGGTTTCCCGAAGCCCGCGACCCGGCTGATGCCGGGGCTGTCCAGGAGCGCCGACCGGGTCACGGCGACGGGCGGTCCGCCGGTCAGGTCGGTGGCGAGGTCGTTGCGCAGGACGACATATTTGACGCCGGCGGCCAGCAGCGCCCGGCCGACGCCGCGCAGGTCGCGGCCACTCTGGGCGCGCCGGGTGATCTCATCGAGGAAGCGGATGGTGCCGGCCGGGGTGAGCGGGACGGCGTCGCGCACGGCATACGGCGCGGTGGTCAGGGAACGCAGGGGCTCATCGATGGTGCGGCCCCAGGTGTATTCGCCGAAGCTCGCCGACGGCAGCAGCACCGCCCCGCCATTGGCCGTATGCCGATCGAGCCACTCCCCCGCATCGCGCCAGTAGGTGGGCATGCCGGTAAAGGTCCCCCGCGTCGCGACCGTGCCCCCGAGCGCCGGGGCGGCCCCGATGACGACCAGGCCCGCCGCAAGCGCCGGGACCACACGGCGGGCGCCGGCTGCCTCGGCGCGGGGGGACGTCAGGTGAGCCACGGCGCGAGCGAGGTGACGCAGCGCGTTGACCAGGCCGATCGTCAGCGGCAGCCGGACCAGCGGGTCGGCCTTGTGCACATTGCGGAAGGGCGCGAGCGGACCGTCGAAAGCGTCACGGACCGCCCCCGCGATCGGGCTGGCCAGGGGACCCTCGTGACCGAGGGCGATAAGCAACACACCGGCGCACAGGGTCGCGAGCAGGAAGCCGCGGCGGCGGATCGGCATGGCCAGGCCGGCCAGCCCCAACCCCCCGAGAATGGTCGTGGCCACGACCACGCTCGGGCTATCGGTCAGGGCCCAGCCGGCGGGCCACCACGGGCCGCCGGGAACCAGCAGATGGCCGAGCCAGTGGGTCGTGCCCTTGACGACGTCGAGCAGCCCTACCGTCTGGACGACGGCGTTGGCGTTCTCGATCCACGTCAAGAAGGGCGGGCTGTAGCGACCCAGGAGGAGCAACGGCCCGAGCCACCAGGCCGTGGACGCGATCACGGCGCCCGCCCACCACCAGGTCAACGCGTGGCTCCACCAGCGGCGTTCGGTGATCAGCCACAGCCCGGCGGGGACGCAGGCCAGCAATGTCGCCGTCGCATTGACGCCCCCGCACAGCAGGATCGCCACGGCGGAGAGGGCGACCGCCCGGCGCGGGCCGAGGCGCCCTCGGCCCGCGAGCACGAGCGGCAGGAGGATCGCCGGGGCCAGCAGTTGGGTCTGGGCCTCCGGCGAGATGGCCCCGAGGGTGGAGAGCACACGGGGGGCGAGGGTGTAGGCGAGCGCACCGACGTGAACGGCGCCCAGGCGGCCATCCGTCAGGCTACGCAGCAACGCGAGCATCGCGAGGTAGCCGATGGTCAGCAGCGCGGTCCACCACAGGCGCTGCACGACCCATACCGGCAGGACCTCGGAGAGCACCGCATAGAAGGGGGCCATGGGGAAGAGGTAGCCATAGCCCTGGTTTTGCAGCATTCCCCAGGTGACCTGCGGATCCCACAGGTGCAGGGCGCGCCGCATCAGCCCCCAGGCATCGACGTAGAGGTCGTTCTTGGTGTCTTCGCCGATCTGGCCCGCCGGCGTGGACCAGGCCACCGTCCACACCAGCGCGAGGCCGGCCAGCGTCGTCAGCGCCGAAGCCGGGTCGCGCGGCTCCCGCCTCCCGTGTCGGCTGACGGAAGCTTCGGCGAGGCCCGCGTCTGTGGCCGGCCCGACGTCACGACTTCCCGGATGCGGAGGCGTCACGGCACCTCGGCGCTCGCCGCGGCAGTTACCGTGCGGTAAATTTGGGTCTGCCCAGGCTGCACCCGGACATGGTACGGCCGCCCAGTCGCCCGTCGCCGAGGACCGAAGTGAGTCGCCGCCACCTGCGCATCCTGTGCCTGTCGTGGCGCGACCAGCACCACCCCGAGGCCGGCGGCGCCGAGAAGTACCTCAGCGAATTGGCCGAGGGCCTGACCGCGCGTGGCCACCAGGTGACCATCCGCACGGCCGCCTATCCCGGTGGCCTGCCCGACGAGGTCGTCGGCGGGGTCGCCTACTCCCGGCGTGGCGGGCACTACGGCGTCTTCCCGCGGGCGCTGGTCTCGCGGCTGGCCGGGCGGCAGCGGGCCGATGTCGTGATCGACGTCCAGAACGGCGTGCCCTTCCTCTCCCCCCTCGTCGGCAACACGCGGGTGATCAACCTGATCCATCACGTGCACCGCGAGCAGTGGCCGATCGTCGTCGGGGAGCGGGCGGCGCGGGTCGGTTGGTGGCTGGAATCGCGCGTCGCCCCACGCGTCTATGCGGCGAGTGAGTATGTCGCCGTGTCGGATTCGACCCGGGCCGAGTTGGTGGATCTCGGGGTCGACCCGGCCCGGATCACGGTGATCCACAATGGCACCGACGTCGTCGCCGACGCCGGGGTGGCCCGGTCGGCGACGCCGCTGATCACGGTGCTCGGCCGGCTGGTGCCGCACAAGCGGGTCGAGTTGGCGATGGACGCGGTCGCCGCCCTGCTGCCGGAGTTTCCCGACCTGCGCCTCGACGTCGTCGGCTCGGGCTGGTGGGCGCCGACCCTGAGCACGTATGCCGGGCGGCTGGGCATCAGCGAGCACGTCACCTTCACCGGACAGGTCTCGGAGGCCGAGAAGCACCGACTGCTGGCTCAGTCCTGGGTGCTGGCGTTCCCGTCGGTCAAGGAGGGCTGGGGACTGGTGGTCGTCGAGGCCGGCGTGCACGGGACGCCGGCCGTTGCCTTTCGTGATGCGGGGGGTCTGCGGGACTCGATCAAGGACGGCGAGACGGGGCTGCTGTGCGAACCGGACGGCGCGGCCTTCACGGCCGCCGTGCGTTCGGTGCTGGCCGACGCGGACCTGCGGGCGCGGTTGGGCGCCGAGGCGGCGAACTGGGTGAGCCGGTTTCGCTGGTCGGAGACGGTCGATGCCTGGGAGCGGCTGCTCGTCGGGACAGGACAGCCCGACGGGGCATGACCGACTGGCGGGGCATGACAACGGCCCCGCTCACCCATCCGGGCAAGGGGGCCGTGGTGCCTGCAGGACTTACGGCTCGTCGTAGTTCGCGAGCGTATTGGGGGCCTGGTTTGCGCCGGGCGTGATCGCCGAGACCCCGCCGCAGCTCGCCGCGAGGGCCAGGATGACGCCCGTAATGAAAGCAGCGCCGCCTCGGCGGCGCCGGCGGGTGGAAGTCGTCGACATATACCGAAGAGTAGCAAAGCTCCGGCACCCAACGCCAACACGCTCTAGACGCCACGCCGAGGGCCCGGCGGACCCGGTGGCTGCGCGGCCGGTCAGGGGCGGGCGGCACCCCGTCCGGACCGGCGCGGATGGCGACGGGCGATGGCCCATCCGGCAGCGAATGCCCAGGTCAGCACGGTCATCGCCCACCCGGCCACGAGGCTCGGACGGATCGGTTCGACGCCGCCGGCCACCGGTCCGAGGTCGTAGGCCACGGCGCTCGGCCCGCTCGCGATCGGCGTGGCGCCGGACAGGCTCGCCGGGACGGTGAGCCCGTGCTCGGTCCTGACGCCGCCGACGGCCGGATTCTGATCGGCGCCCGTGGGATCGCCAGCGGCATCGGCCTCGATCAGCAGATAGCGCACGCCCTGGCCGCGCAGGGCCAGGGCGGCATCCTCCCCGGTGGCGATCGCTCGGGAGACCGCCGTGGCGCGCGCATCCTCGCCGGCGATGGTGCCCGTCCGGGTCGGCAGGGCGTCGTTGACGAGGACCTGCTGGTCGACCAACCGCGGGGCGAGCGTCAGCGAGACGCGATTGCCGTTCCAGGGGTAACGCCGGTATTGCCCCCACGGCAGGACGCCGACCAGACCATCGGGCAAGCGGGACAGCGTCGCCGTCGTCGCCAGCAGGTCCGTGGGCACCACCGCCGGCGTCAGCCGCCCGTTCAGACCCCAGACCAGGGTGGGCTGCAGCGCCACCGGGACCAAGACGGCGGCCAGGGCCGGCATCGGCCGCCACCCGGCCAGGCGTGGCGATCCGGCGAGCCGGTCGATCGCCACGCCGGCGGCCAACGCCGTCAGTAGCATCCAGGCGGCGAGGAGTTTCTGCGTGTCCCGCAGCACGCCGCCGCCCGGCACCGCGCCGATCACCGACGCCCAGCCGTCGCGCACCCCGGGCACGCCGCTCGCCAGCACGACGAGATAGGCGAGCACGGCCGCGCCGAGCAGCGGCCGCGCAGCACCTCGCAGCAATGGGCGCACACCGGCGGCGAGTGCGACCACCGCCAGCGCGGTCAGGATGCCGGTCAGTTGCCAGGGTCCGCGCGCGGCCGCCTGACCGGCGCCGTTCCAGAATCCACCCCCGGTGACGAGCGACAACACCAGCCCGTATGCCGTGTCCGACCGCGCCCCGAAGGCCGCAGCCCCGCTCGCGGCACCGGTCACCTGCGCGGCCAGGGCGGGCAGCGCCCAACAGGCGGCCAGGCCGGTGCCCAGCGCGACCACGACACACGCGGCTCGCACGCGGGATAGCCGTGGGCGTTCGCCGGATCGCGCGGGCCAGGCGAGCAAGACCAGGGCACATGGCACGGCAATGACCAGGGCATTCGCCCCACCGACACCGGCCAGGGCCAGCCACGCCGCGACCGGCGCGAACGAGCCGTCGGCACGTCGGGCGCGCACGATGGCAGCGCAGAGGGGGGCGAGCACGGCATACGCCAAGAGGACCGTCCAGTGCCCGATCGCGAGCCGCTCGGCGACGAAGGGATTCCAGATCGCCACGACCGCGGCACCGGTGCGGCCGGCGAGGCCCATCGGGCCGGCGAGCTGGGCGAGCAGGCGCGCCGCGCCCGCCCCGGCGAGCGTGAGGATGCCGATCAGGATCAGTGCCTGGGCGAGCCCAGCGCCGGTGACACGGCCGATGAGGACGGCCACCGCGTCACTGGGAACGGCGCGCGGCGCGGGAATGCCGATCCCGCGGACGAATGGGGTCCATCGCGGGCGCGGGGACCAGGCCAGGTCGTAGGCGATCACCGTGCCGCGGCGCAGGAAGGGGGCACAGATCGCGAGCGCGAGCAGGAGGGCCACGAGGTCCGGCGCGTGACGGCGCAATCGCGCGTCGGCCGTGGGCACAGGGGCGGTGATCGTGGACCTCCTTGGTGGACAGCATGAGTATGACGACCGTGTCGGGCCGGGCTTCCTACTTGTCGGTAACAGCCGGCGGCGGACCGTGCCACAATCGTCCCCGCCGACCACCCGACCCGAGCCCCTCTGATCCCGATCCGGAGTCCCCCGTGCCCCATCGCCAAGCGAGCGCCGCATGATGCGCTTCGGCTCGTTCGCCGATGCCTGGACTCTGGCCGAGGACATTCCGGGCTGGCTGACCCCCGACCAGGCGCGGCTGCTCTGGGACGAGGCCCGCCGGCTGCAACCCGGGGCGCGTGTGCTGGAGATCGGCAGCTATCAGGGCCGCAGCACGGTGGTCCTCGCGGCCGCGCTGGCCGACTCCGGTGGCCAGGTGGTCGCCGTCGACCCCTTCGTGGACGACTGGAAATATGGCTCCCCCGTCACCCGCTCACGCTTCGAGGAACACCTGGCGCGGGCCGGCGTGGCCGCCGGTGTCCGCCTCGTCGCCGACTACTCCACCGCCGTCCGGCCGACCTGGACCGAGCCCCTGGACCTGCTTTTCGTCGACGGCAAGCACGACGTCCTGACGGTGCTGGACGACCTGAAGTTCGCCGCGCACGTCCGCCAGGGTGGCCGGCTGCTCGTGCACGACTGCTTCTCCTCGGTCGGCGTCACGCTCGGCGTCCTGCCCCTGCTGCGCCCCGGGTCGCCGCTGCGATTCCTCACCCGCACGGGATCGATGGCCGTCTTCGAGCTCGGTTCACCGGGCGTGTCGGACCGGCTTCGCCTGCTGGCACAACTGCCCTGGTGGGCGCGCAATATCGGCATCAAGGTCTTGTTGAGGTTGAACCTTCGCGGCCTCGCGCGCCGAGCCGGGCACGACAGCCTCTACGACCCATTCTGACCCGCACGCTACGCGCCGAGCAGGATCTCCACTGCCCCCGCGAGATCGGGCACGTCGACCCCCAGCTGAAAGGCCCGCATCCCCAGGCCCCGGGCCGGCGCGGTGTCGGTCGGCATGTCCCCGACCAGCGCGCATCGCTCGGGCTGGGCCCAGGGCTCGGCGGCCAGCACCTGGCGGAAGAGCCCGTCCAACGGCTTGCGGCAGTTGCACGAATCGTGATCGTGCGGGCATACGGCCGTGTGGTCCAGGTGGGCACCGTGCGCGGCGAGCGCGACGTCCAAGGCGGCCGATACGGCCGCGAACTGTTCCCAGGTCACACGCCCGGTCGCGAGGCCGCGCTGGTTGGTGACGACGACCACCGGTATGCCGGCGGCGTTCAGGCGGGCGATCGCCTCGCCCGCTCGCGGCAGCAGCACCACGCTCTCGGCCGCGGCGACATAGCCGCCCTCCTCGCGGACGTTGATCGTCCCGTCCCGGTCGAGGAAGACGATGTCGTAGGCCGCCAGCGCCCCCGCCGGCCCGATCATGGGCGGCTCACCGCTCAGCGGGCCCAGACGTGGTCCACGGCTTCGCACCAGGCGTGGGTCCACATCAGGTGCACCTCCTGGATGCGCGGGGTGTAGTCGCTCGGCACCACCAGGAGATGGTCGGCGTGGCCGGCCAGCTGCGCGCCGCGCACCCCGGTCAGGGCGATCGTGACCAGGCCGCGCTCGCGAGCGACAGCCAGCGCCGCTGCGATATTGGGCGAGGAGCCGCTGGTCGTCATCACGATCAGCACATCCCCGGGCCGCCCGTGCGCGCGCACGCCGCGGGCGAAGACCTGATCGAAGCCGTAGTCGTTGCCGATGGCCGTGAGCGATGTCGAGGATTCCGCCAGGCTCAGCGCCGGCAGCGGGTCCCGGTCGCGCACGCAGCGCCCGGCGAACTCGGCGGCCACATGGCTCGACATCGCCGCACTCCCGCCGTTCCCCGCGACGAGGACCGTATGCCCGCCCCCCACCGCCGCCATGACCGCCGCCCCGGCCGCATCCACCGCTCCCACCAGCCCTGGCTCGGCCAGCGCCGCTGCCAGCCGGACCCAGTCCGCGCGCGCGTCGGCGTGCCGCCGGGCGATCTCCGCAGCGCCCCCGAGGGCTGCCTGCTCCGCGTGCGTCATGCCGTCTCCACCCGCCAGGTCGTCACGCCCTGCTGGGTGAAGCTGGACTCGGACACCGTCATGTCCAGCTCCAGCAACTTCTCGGCCACCACGTGCTTGCGCTCGAACTCGCAGACAAAGATCATGTGGCCGCCTCCGCCGGCCCCGGTGACCTTGGCACCCAGAGCACCATTGCGCAGCGCCACCTCCACGGCCTCGTCGATCAGCGGCGTGGAAATGCGATCAGACATTTTGCGCTTCTGGGCCCACGCCTGCCCCAGGAGCGAGCCGAAGGCCGGCACATCGCCGCGCAACAGGGCCTGCTTCATCGCGTGCGCGATCTCCTTCTGCGCGCGCAGCCCCGCGGTGGCGTCGGCCTGGCCGTGCTCGTAGCGGCTGACCTGGTCCTCGATGATGTGGTCGCTGACGCGGGTCTTGCCGGTGAAGGCGAGCAGCATATTGTGTTCGAGCTCGTGCACCGTCGCCTCGCGGATGCGCAGCGGGTAGACGACCACATCGTCGGCGCCGAACTCGATGAAGTTGAACCCGCCGAAGGCCGCGGCATATTGGTCCTGCAGCCCGCCGGGGATCGCCAGATCCTCGCGCTCGAGGCGGACGGCGAGTTCGGCGATCTCGTGCGGGGTCAGATCGACACCGAGATGGGCCCCCACCAGGGCGATCACCGAGACCATCACCGCGCTTGAGGACCCCAGCCCCGATCCGGGTGGGGCGTTGGTGTGTAGGAAGAGATCGAAGCCGGTCGCCGCGAAGGCGTGCGGGAACTCCAGCAGGTGCCGGATGGCCGCCTTGGGCAGGTCGAGCCGCCCGTCGAACTCCACCGGCGAGCCGACGGCGAAGTCCACCGACTCACCGAAATCCAGCGACTGCACGGTGACCAGCCCGTCGGCGCGCGGCCGCAGGGTGGAGTAGGCATACCGGCTGATGGTCGCCGACAGCACGGCCCCGCCCTCGCGTTCGGGGAAGGGCGGCACATCGGTCCCGCCGCCCGCGAAGCTGACCCGCAGGGGCGCGCGGGCCCGCAGAGTTGAGCGCGTGGGCAGCACGAACCGGTCCTTTCCTGACGTCGGCAAGGGGTGACGGTATCCCATCCTCCCCCGCGATGGTTACTCCGCGGTAGCCGCGGACGGGAAGCGCTCCGCGTCCCCGAGCGCGCCGGCCTCCAGGGCCGCTCCGGGCCCGACGACCGCCCCCCGGCCGAGGACGCTGGCGCGCACCCGAGCCCCCGCCCCGACGCTCGCCCCCGGCATAAGCACGCAGCCGTGCACCGCGGCGCCGGCGCCGACATGCGCATCGGCACCGATCACCGATCCCCCGTCGACGATCGCGCTCGGATCGACGGTCGCGCCTGCGCCGATGATCCGCTCCAGCCCCCGGGAGCGCACGATCTGCGCCGAGGTCAGCACGAGCGCGGCCGGCGTCCCGACATCGATCCAGTCCGCCTGCTCGCGGTAGGCGCGCACCCCCCCTGCGGCGACCAGCCGCGGCAAGACCTCGCGTTCGAGGCAGACCACGCCCGGCCCGATGGCGTCGATGACCCGGCGCCGCAGCACATAGGTGCCGCCGTTGACCTCCTGGCTCGGCGGGTCGGGTGACTTCTCGACGAACGCGCTCACGATGCCGCCGGCGTCCGCGACCACCGAGCCGTATGCCGTGGCGTCCGCCACCGTGCGCAGGAACAGGACCGCGTCGGCCTCCGGCGCGCCGGCCAGCACCGCGAGCTGCGCCCCGAGGTCGTGCCGGGTGAAGTGGTCGCCGTTGACGACGACGATCGGGTCCTCGGGCGCGGTCTCCGGCAGTGCCGCGATGGCATGCGCCAGCGCACCCCCGGTGCCGAGCGGCTCGGGCTCCACGGCGTACCGCAGGTCGAGGCCGACGTCGCTGCCCGGCCCGAAGACCGGCTCGAAGAGCTCGGCACGGTAGGACGTGGCGAGCACGGCGACGTCGACGCCGTGTCCGGCCAGCCAGCGCAACTGGTGGGCGAGGAAGGGTTCGCCGGCCACTTCGAGGAGGTGCTTGGGCCGGTGCGCGGTCAGCGGGGCCATACGGGTGCCGAAGCCGCCCGCGAGGACGATCGCGCGGGTCACCGGCCGGCCGCGATCGCCTGGAGTTGCGGCGCGAGCCAGGACCAGAAGATCGCCCCGGATTCGGTGGAGAAGTGCAGACCGTCGGCATAGAGCGGGATGCCGTTGATCGTGTCGTGGTAGCCACCGGTGCACAGCAGGCCGAACTGGTCGAGCACGGGGACGCCGGCCCCTTGACCCCAGTCGGCGACCATGGCGTTGAGCGCGCCGACCGCGGCGTCGTCATTGGTCCGGGTCAGCTCGGAGGTGCCGACGATATTGGGCATCCGGTGGCAGGCGAGGTTCATCACGGCGACGTGCGCGGACCCATTGTCCTTCGCTGACGCCACCATCTGGTCCAACTGGCCGCGCAGGTAGGCCGTGTGCTCGGCACTCCCCGCGGTCAGGACCCGGCCGTCGACCTCGATGTCGTCGAGCATCGGGTGGGTGAGGAAGACGAGCGCCACATCGGGCCGGTGCGCCGCGACCGTGGCCGGCCAGCTCGCCCGCCAGTCGCGGCACGCCTGCGTCGTCGGCTGCACCTGACCGTCGACGACCTTGGGGGCGTCGTACATATCGCAGCCGAAGTTGGTGTCCTGGTCCACGGCCAGGTCGGGGTACGTCCCGGCTGGGAAGCTCGCGGCCACGCTGAAGGGAATCGAGTTGCCCAGCAACATGATTCGCCGCTGCTCCGCGCCGGGAGTGTAGCTCGGCGCGGCATACTGCAAGCCGTCGGTGCCGCCGGCGACCGCGCGGGTGCTCGACGGCAGCAGGGCGATGAGGACGGCCAGCAGCACCGCGGCCGCGAGGGCCGACAGCAGGCCGAGCCGCGGCATACGGGGCCACCAGCCGCTCAGGCCGCGGCTGCGGATCGGGTGTTCCACGAAGCGATAGGACAACCCCGAGAGCGCGAGGGTGATCGCGAACTGGAGCACCGCGAGCACCAGCCCGTGCAGGTGCATCCGCTGGGCGTCGAGGAAGACGATGACCGGCCAGTGCCAGAGATAGAAGCCGTAGGAGATGACGCCGAGCCGGCGCAGGGGCTGCGCCGAGAGCAGGCGCTGCACCGGCGAGGCGTTGGGGCTGGCCGCGGCCACCACGACGAGGACGGTCAGGACCGAGAAGGCCAGCAGGCCGCCCTCGAAAACCCCGGGTGTTGTCTCGTGCACCAGCGTGAAGCAGGCCACGAGCGCCAGCAGAGCCGGCAACGCCACCCGGCGGCTGAGGTCGTCGATGCGGATCCGGGCCGGGCGGCTGATCGGGCTGCCCGGCGAGAGCAAGGAGGCGAGCACGGCGCCGGTCAGCAACTCCTGGGCGCGGGTGTCGGTGCCGTAATAGACCCGGCTCGGGTCGATTCCCGGGTGGTGCAGCAGCATCATCGTCAGCGCGCTGGCCACGGCGAGCGCACCGAGGACCAGGGCCAGGCGCCGCGTGCGCCCGAGCAGGCGCAGCAGGAGCACGAGCAGCAGCGGATAGAGGAGATAGAACTGCTCCTCCACCGAGAGCGACCACATGTGCCGCAGCGGGGACGGGCTGGCGACCGCCGCGAAATAGGCCTCGTCGCCGAGCAGGAAGTGCCAGTTCGCGGCATAGAACCAGGCGGCCAGGGCGTCGCCGGCCAGGGCGGCCCGCCGCGCGGCATACGTCCAGAAGAAGCCGGCCGTCACGACGGCGAGCAGGACGAGGATGACCGCCGGCAGCAGGCGGCGCGCGCGGGCGAGCCAGAAGTCGGTCAGGTCGATGCGCCCCAGGCGGGCGCGCTGGGTCAGCAGCAAGGTGGTGATCAGATAGCCCGAGAGGACGAAGAAGACGTCCACGCCGAGCCAGCCGCCCGGCAGCCAGCGCGGGTTGGCGTGGAAGACGAAGACGGCGAGGACCGCGACCGCGCGGATGCCGTCGAGGCCGGGCCGGTAACGCAGGGATTTGTGCGCGCTGGCCCAATGCCGCGTGCGCCCCAGCGTCGCGCCACGCGCGAGCGCCGTGGTTGTCACCGGGCAATGGTGCCACGATGGTCGGGAGCAGCCGTACCCGCCGGTAATCTGTGTGTATGTCTAGTGCATCCCAGCCGGTCATGCGCGGCGAACGGATGAGCACCGGCGCGAAGGTTTCCACGATCATCGCGGTGCTCTTCTTCCTGCTCGCCGCGTACTACTACTTCGTCCCGATCAACATCCAGGCTCAGCAGGGCGTCTTTGGCTGTGGGTCGGCGATCCACCCGCCTACCGACGACTTCGCCAAGGGGATCTGCCAGGACCTCTCGACGATCAACCGCTTCCGCTCGCTGATGTCCCTGATCGCCGCCATCCTGGTCGGCGGTCTCGGCTGGATGCTCTTCGGCGGCGGCATCCGCGCCGCCCGCGTGGGCGCGGACGACGACGAAACCACCGAGTCGCCCCGCGACCCGGCCGCCTTGGACGACTGAGCCGGTCACATGGACGTCGACGCCTTTCTCGCCCAGGTTCCTGCGCTCTTCGACGGGGATCCGATGGCCGTGGGCCCGGCCGACCCCGCCTACGCGCGCGTCGTCGAGCAGGTGGCTGGCTACACCTCGGCCAACGAGTTGGCCGTGCTCAATCTCGCGGCGAAGCTGCTGCCCGAGGGCGAGGCCTATCTCGAGGTCGGGACCTTCAAGGGTCGCTCGCTGTGCGGTGCGGTCATCGGCGTCAGCGGGTGCACCTTCTACGCCAGCGAGAACTACCTCGAGTTCGGGATGCTCGGCCAGGAGGCCCGCGACGAGCTGCAGCGGAATCTCGACGAGCACGCCGCGGGCGTCGACGTGCGCCTGATCGAGGGCGACTGCTTCGTCACGCTCGCCAAGCCGGGCGTCATCCAGCAGCCGGTCGGCGTCTATTTCTACGACGGCAAGCACACCACGCTCGCCCACTATCTCGCCCTCGGCCTGGTCGAACCGCTGCTGGCCGACGAGGCGCTCGTGCTCGTCGACGACGCGACCTGGCCGGTCGTGCAGAAGGCCCACCGCAGCTATCTCGCGCGGCACGACGGCTGGGAGGTCGTCGCCCGGTGGGATGCTACGCAGACCGGAGATCCGTTGTGGGCCAACGGATTGCACGCCTTGAAGTATGTCCGCCCGGCCGAGCGGCGCCTCGGCCACAGTCGCGATGTCTCCTGGCTGCGCCGCGCGCAGGTCGGCGCCGTCGGCCCGGCCGAATCCGCGGCCTGGCACACGCTGCACCGCTACCCGCAACTGGTGCCGCTGGCCAAGAAGCTCTATCCGAAGAAGCCCTCACGCATCGAGTGACGGATCGCCCCCGAGCACCGGGGCGAGTTCGCTGAGGGCCGTTGCGGACTCCTCCTCGGTCAGGTCGCGCGGCGAGCGCAGGAGCACCGCAGCGTAACCGACGGCCACGACGAGGGCGGTCGCGACCAGCGCGGTGGCCAGGATCCGGTAGGCGTGCTGGTGCTGCCAGCCGACGACGACCACCACGATCACGGCGGTGGCCACCCACGTGACCAACCCGAGGCGCCCATCGTCGGTGGCCATGCCGGCATACAGCAGGACCTGGGCGAGTCCGAGCAGGACGCCCAGGACGACGAACCACACGATGATGCCGTCGGCGTGCGCGTATGCCGCGCCACCCACCGCGCGCACGAGCAGGGGCGCGGTGGCCATCGTCCCGACCACGGACACGGCGCCAATCGCGACGACGAAGCCGGCGGCTTCGAGGACGCGCTTGCGGCTGGTGGACGGGTGCAGGGCGGGCACGATCCCCAGGGCGAGGAACTGGGTGCCCCACATGACGACCTTGCTGATGACCGACCCGAGGGCATAGGCGCCGGCATCGTCCGGGGTGAGGAAGTGCCGCGCGAGCAACAGGTCGACGCTGGAGAGGGCGACAAGTGCGCCCAGCGTGCGGTTGGCCCGCAGCAGTTCCGGCAGCGCACCCGCACCGAGCCCGGGGGCCAGGTCGCGCAACTCGCGCCGCGCCTGCCAGGCCGGGAGCACGGCGCCGACGACGCCCGCGAGAAGAAGCGCGGCGAAGAGTGCGTCGATGCTCCCGTGCAGGACGCCGACCACCGCGACCGCGACGGTCCGCGCGACGGCGGTGGCCAGGACCGAGACCCCGAAGGCGATCAGCTGGCCCCGGCCGAGTAGGACGCCCTGCAGCGCGGCGGTGATCGCCATCGGCAGCAGATTGGCCATCGCCAGCACCACGGTCCGCGGGCCGCTGAGGTGGAAGGCATCGACGACCAGCAGGCTGCCCAGGGCACCGAGGACCGCCAACGCCAATCCGAGGCCGGCCGCGATCCGCAGGCCGGTGCCCGGGTGCACCGCCTGCCGGCGGGCGACGACGACCTGGATCGCGCCCACCGGAATCGCCAGGAGCAGGCCGGTGCTGTTGACCGCCGAGAAGGCGCCGAACTGCGCCGGACCGAGCGCGCGCGTCGCGATCAGGACGAAGACATACCCCAGGACATTCGCCAGCGTCATCAGCACGCCGAGCGCCAGCCCGCTCAGCCGGCGCGGGGCCGCGGCGGTAAGCACGGGAGCGGACATCGCCAGCAGCGCCCTTTCTGCGGATTCCGGCTGCGGCGTGCGCCCAGCTAGTATTTGCCTACCCGACGGTAGCTAAATCCCTACTCAAGGGTAGCAACCGGACCACCACCACTCAGCCAACCCGTCCCGCCCTCCCGGAGTCGATTCGATGCGCCGCGCCCTGACGCCACATCGCCTCCTGACGCCGCATCGGCTCGCCGTGGCCGGCCTGGGTCTGCTGGTCGTGCTCGTGGTGGTCGCGAACGGTTGGGGGCACACCTATACCGACATCAAGCCCGAGATCTACGAGTCACCGGCCGCCATGGTCGGTCACTACTTCTCCTCGTGGACGAGCACGCCGTATCTCGGCTCGCCGAACTTCAACGTCGGCCTCACCCCGGTCGTGTTGGCGCTTGCCCCGCTGGACCTGCTCGGCCTGTCCGCCCAGGCGATCTTCGCCATCTCCCACGTCGCACTCTGGCTCATCGCCGCCGCTGGCGCCGCTCGCCTGGGGCGTGCCCTATCGCCCTCGGCGTCGTCATGGACCGGTCTGGCGACGGCGGCCTGCTATCTCGCCAACCCGTATGCCGTGGTCGGCGGCAGCACCCTCGCCGTGCTTCTCCCCTATGCCTTCCTGCCCTGGATGGCGTATGCCCTGGTCCGGGCCCTGCGCCGGCCCCGCTCGTGGGTCTGGCCCGCGGTGGTCGGGCTGGCCTTCTTCGCCCAGAGCGGCATGAATGTCGCCGTCATCCCGATCTTTCAACTGCTGGCGGTGCCCCCGATCGCGCTGATCGTCGGCCGGGCCGACGGGTTGCCCTGGCGCCGGATCGGCCTGGTTCTGATCGAGTGCGCGATCGCCGTGGCCGGGGTGTCGGTGTATTGGCTGGTGCCGTCGCTTACCGCTGCCGCCACCGGGCAGCAGATCGTCGCGAGTTCGGAGACCGTGGACGGGATCGGCCGGGTGTCCTCGCTGACCGAAGTGCTGCGGGGCCTGGGCATCTGGACCCTCTACGGCGTCGGCCCAGACGGCCCATGGCAGCCGCAGTTCGCCCCCTATCAGACCAATCCCGTCATCGTGATCGCGTCGATGGCCTGGCCGGTGCTCGCGCTGCTCGCCCTGGCCGTGGCCGGCCCCGTGCTGCGGCGCACCAGCGCGCTGCTGATCGCGACCGGAGCCATCGCCATGGTCGGCCTGTATGCCGGCGCCGGCCCCACTCCGGTCGCCGCCGTCGTCGCCACGCTCTTCGACACTGTCGGCCCGCTCCTGGCCTTCCGGACGACCAACAAGGCCGGTGCCGTCCTGACCCTGGGCGCTACCCTCGCCCTCGGGCACGCCCTGCCGATCTGGTGGGTCCGATCCCGGAGGTGGCGTCCGGTCCCAGAAGTGGGCCGCCGATGGGTCGCGCCGCTCGCCGTGACAGCCTTGGCGGCCGGCTGGGCGTATCCCGCAGTCGTCGGCAATCTCAACACCTCGCCGATCGACATCCCCGCCTATTGGCGCCAGGCCGCGGCGGCGCTCGATGACCAGTCGCACGCCAGCCGGGTGCTCTTCCTGCCCGCCCAGGCCCGGCCGACCTACCGCTGGACCGACGAGCGTCCCGACGACCTGGCCAACTCGCTGCTCACCCGCGAGGCCATCATCCCCGAGACCACGGCAAATACCTCGCCCCCCGGCGCCAATGTGCTCGCCGCCCTGGGCGACCTCGTCGCGAGCGCCACCGCCGCCCCCGGCACCATTTCCACCGTGGCGCGCTATCTCGGGGCGGGCACCGTGCTGCTGCGCCACGACGTGACCTGGGAGGACAACGGCGGCGCGCGGCCCGCGACGACGACGGCGGTCCTGGGCGCCGACCCCGGCCTGACGCTGCAGGGCCGCTACGGCGCGGCGGGCGAGAATGTCATCGGGAAGGTGCCGGCATACGGTCTGGAGGGCCTCCCCTTCCCCCTCAACGTCTATGACGTGCACGACCGGGCGGCCACAGTCTCGGCCCGGCCGCTCACGGGCAACGTCCTGGTGGCGGGCGACGGCTGGGCGTATGACGCGCTCACCCGCTCCGGGCTGCTTCCGGGTATGCCGGTGGTGCGCTTCGCCGCGGACACCACCACCCCCAGCACGCCGGCCACCGTCGCCGCCAGGCTCACCGAGGCAGCCCGCCTGGTGCTGACCGACACCAACCGGCGCCAGAGCGTGATCCCTGGCCGGCTCACCGCCGGCTTCGGGCCGCTACTGCCCGCCGGTCAGACCCCGGCCGCGACGCGCGCGCTCGGCGGCGCGGACGATCAGACGGTCCTGACGCAGCAGGGGCCGCAGGTCACGGCCAGTCAGAGCGGTGCGGCCTTCTTCGAGACGCCCTATGGCGAGCCCGCCAATGTCCTGGACGGCGACCCGGCGACGGCCTGGCTGTTCGGGGACTTCCGGCGCGCACCCGGGGTCACCCTCGACGTGAGGTTTACCCAGCCGCAGACGCTCGATGCTGTGACGATCCGCCCCGTGGCCCTCGGCTCGGTGCACATCGGCCGGGTCACCCTGACCGCGGGCGGGGTCAGCCGCACGGTTGATCTGCCGGACAGTGGCGTCGCGACGGTGGACTTCGGCGGGGTGCGCGCCGATGGGGTCCACCTGCGGGTCGACTCGATCCGGGGCGAGGGCTATTCGTTGGTCGGAATCGCCGAACTCGGCCTGCCCGGACCCACCGTCACGCGGATCGGGCGGCTCCCGGTGAGCTTCGACGCGGCATACGCCTCGCTGGACGCGTCCGGGCGGGCGAAGGTCGCGGCGACGCCGCTGGATGTGCTGCTCGCCCGGGTACGAAATGCGGCGGGTGCCGCCGACGACTCCGAGACCACCCTAGAACGCGATTTCAGCCTGCCCGACGTCCGCGAGTTCGCGACGTCGGCGACGGTGCGGGTGCCGGACACGTCCTGGGCGACGTATGACCGGCTGGCCGGCTTCGATCCGTCCGTGTCGGTCCGGGTCAGTTCGATCTTCGCGAACAATCCAGATCTGCGCGGGTCGATGGCGGTCGACGGGGACAACCGGACGGGGTGGATCCCGTCGGGCGTCGAAGGCGCCTGGTGGGAGATCACCGGCCCGACCCGAACGGTGGAGCGGGTGACGCTGACGCAGCGGCGGGTGCCCCAGGGCGCCGAGAGCGGCCGGATCGCGACGCACGCCCGGATCGTGGCGGACGGCAGGACCGTGGCCCGGGCCGAGCTGACCGCTGGCACGACGGTCATCCGCCTGGCCGAGCCGGTCCGGGCCAAGACCGTGCGGATCATCTTCTCGGGCGAGTCCGGCAGCGGGTGGGCGCCCCATCTCGTCGACATCGACACCGGGCTGCGCCCCTCGCTCGAACCGGACCGGGGCTGTGTCGCGGTGGCGCGGCTCGACGGCCTCCCGTTGCGGATGCGGCCGGCGGCCCCCATCCGGCTGGCCGATCGCCAGGCACCGGGCACCGCCTGGGTCGGCTGTTCGCCGGTCACCTTGGGCGCTGGCGCACACACGCTGCGATCCGAGTCTGACTATCAGATCGACACCCTGGCGTTCCGCGACCGGCAAGGCCTGGAGCCCGTGGCGGCCGGCACGGCACGCGCGCTCTCGATCAGCGGGAGCACCACCGATCAGCGCGTGACGCTCGATGTCGGCACCACACCGGTCGTCGTCAAGATCGGGCAGGGCTATGACGCGCGGTGGACCGCCGAGATCGAGGGTCACTCGCTCGGCGCACCCGCCGTCGTCGACGGCTGGTCGGTGGGGTGGATCGTCAGCGAGCCGGGCCGGCATACGGTGCACGTGCGCTTCGCCCCGCAACGCGCGGCGACCCTCGCCGCCTGGGTCTCGGGCCTGGCGGTGCTCGGGTGCGCCGCCTGGCTGGTCGTCGCGTGGCTGCGGCGGCGTCGGCCGGGTCGCGTGGCGGTGGTCGCCGACCCGGCAGCCCGCCCCGCGTGGCCGTTTGCCCGCCGCTGGCGGCCCTGGGCTCTCGTCGGGGCCGCGGGCTTCGCCCTCGGCTTGCCGGGCCTGATTGCGGCAGTCGCCGCCTTGGCCACCCGTCACCGGCTGGGGGCGAGACACCACCTGGTGCTCGGTGCCGGCCTGGTCGGCCTTGCCGGCCTCACCCAGAGCGCGCTCGCCCTCCCCGCGTGGGGATCGGTCGACGCCCTCGTCAACGCACACTCCGGCATACCGCACGTCATCGCGGCCGCCGGGCTGGTCATCGCCCTCGCCGGGGCGATGCGCGCACACCCCATCACCAAGGAAGCCGCCCAATGACCCAGCAACCCGCCCTCGTGACCGTGGTCGTCCCGACGCGCAACAACGCACGGACGATCGCCGCGTGTCTGGATTCCGTTCGGGCGCAGACCTATCCGGCGATCGAGCTGATCGTGGTCGACAACCACAGCACCGACGGGACGCCCGATATCGCCCAGGTGCGCGCCGACCAGGTCATCACCGCCGGGCCGGAGCGCAGCGCCCAGCGCAACACCGGGATCGCGGCCGCTGCGGGCGAGTGGGTGCTCTGGCTCGACAGCGACATGCTCCTCACCCCGGACGCCATTCAGGCCGCGGTCGACACCGCGGCCACGACCGGTGCCACCGGGATCGCGCTGCCGGAGCGCACCATCGGCGACGGCTTCTGGACGGCCTGCCGGGCCCTGGAGCGCGAGTGCTATCTCGATGAGCCCTGGCTGCACAATCCGCGCCTGATCCGCCGCTCGTATCTGGTGGACGGCGGCGGCTTCCACCTGGCCATGTCCGGGCCGGAGGACGCCGACCTGCGGCTGCGGATGCGCGCGGACGGCGCCGGGATCGCTCTCGCGCCGGTGATCATCGACCACGACGAGGGCCGGCTGACCGTGGCCGACGTGCTCGCCAAGCGCTACTACTACGGCCGGTCCCTCCCCGCCTTCGCCGGCGAGCATGCCGGCGCCGTCGGCGCGCAGGGACGCACCGTCCTGCGCTCGTATGCCCGCAACTGGCGTCGCTTGGCCAAGGACCCCGCGCACGCGGCCGGCATGGTCTTCCTCCGCGCTCTGGAGGCTGGCGGATATGCCTGGGGCGCTCGCCGCGGGGCGAAGGACCGGGCCGCCGCGTGACGCGCGAACTGCTCTGGGTCTCGCTGCCGGACCAGCGGGCCCGGCGCGAGGTCTACTGGATGTCCCGTATGCCGCAGACCCACGTCACCGCGCTCGCCCGGGAAGCGCCGGACGGTGAGATCACCTGGGTGCCGACGACCTACACCCGACCGATCAAGCGGTTCATCGAGGCGGGCGCGTTCGCGTGGGCGCGCGGCGTCGGCGATCAGGACCCAGCGGCCTACGACTGGGTGGCGTCCTTGGAGTTGTGCTCCCTGGTGACCGGGCAGGCGTCGCGTTGGCGACGAGCCGCGCGCGGGCGTGGCGGCCGGGTGCGCCAGGCGGTCATCACGTGGGAGAACCTGCCCGACCAGCCGCTCTATCGGTTGCCGCCCTATCAGCAGGCGGTCGATTCCTGCCGCGACGCGGATCTGCTGCTGTGCATGGTGGACGCGGCGCGAGATCACCTGCTGGCCAATGGTTTCGACGACGAGCGGATTCGCGTGGTCAAGCCGGGCGTCGACACCACCGCGTTCACGCCGCCGACCGAGCCGATCGCCGAGCCGCGCGTCGTCTTCTGCTCACCCCTTGCCCCCAACAAGGGCATCGACCGGGTGCTCGATGCCATGGCGATCGTGCGCCGGTCTGTCCCGGAGGCTCGGCTGGCCGTGGCGGGCCGGGGGCCGCTGCAGGGGCTGGTCGAGGCGGCTGCGGCCGACCCGGCGCGTGGCGTCGATTTCGTCGGGAGCCTTCCGCCGGCCCAGGTGCCCGGCTTCCTGCGCACCGGGGCGGTCTTCACGACCGCGCCGCGCCCGACGTGGAAGTGGACCGAGCAACTCGGGCTCGCCTATCTGGAGGCGATGGCCTGTGGCCTGCCTGTCGTGACGACGGTCTGCGGCACCAATGACGAGGCCGTCTCGCCCGGCAATGCGCTGGTCGCGGACGATGTCGAGGCGCTCGCCGATGCCCTGGTCACGATGCTTCAGGACCCGGCGCGCCGCGCCACGGTGGGGGCCGCCAACCACGCGCACGTGCTCGCCGAGCACGACCTCGCCACCCAGTGCGCCCGCATGGGCGCCGCCTTCGCCGACCTCGAGTAGCCACTTCGCCGACTTCGAGTAGCCAGCCCCGTCGAGAAGCCGGTTCAGCCCCGTCGAGAGGCCGGTTCAGCCCCGTCGAGAGGCCGGTTCAGCCTCGGGCGCGGACGGCGATCCGGCGCACGTGGCCTTCGAGCTCGGTGCCGGTGCGCTCCCAGCTGAAGGAGCGGGCGTGACGGCGGGCGTTGGCGCCGTACTTGCCACGCAAGTGGTTGTCGGCGAGCAGCGCGTCCACCTGGGCGACCAGCTCGGGGACATCCGCAGCCAGCAGCCCCGTCTCGCCCGCGACGATCGACTCGGTGACGCCGCCGGCATACGCGAAGGCAATGGCGGGGGTCGCGTGCAGCCCAGCTTCGACGATGGTCAAACCCCACCCCTCCTTCTGCGAGGGCATCAGCACCACCCAGGACTCGGCGAGCAGCCGGTGCTTCTCGGCCTCGGTGACGAAGCCATGGAAGTTAACGCGGTCACCGACACCGGAGCTTTGGGCGTGCGCCCGCAGGGCCTCTTCCCAGTAGCCGCTGCCGACGATGTGCAACTGCAGCGTCGGGTAGCGCTCGGCCAGGGCGGCGACGACGTCGATGGCCACTTCGTTGTGCTTGTGCGGCACTAACCGCCCGAGAACCATCAGGCTGGGCTCGGCCGTGCGGGGGACCTCGGCATACGAGTCGAGGTCGGCGGGCTGGTCGTTGCCCGAATAGACGACGGACACCCGGTCGCGGGCGATGCCGAGCTCGGCGAGGTCGGAACGCGTCGCCTCCGAGACGGTCACATAGTCGCTGCGGCGATACGCCCAGGGCGCGACCCGCGACTCCAGGAACCACCCGACGGCGCCAAGCTGCTTGCCCAACACCATCGGCCACTGGTCGCGGTGGACGTGGTGGACGATGTTGACGACCGGGACACGGGCCAGCAGGGGCGACCAGAAGGGCACGCCGTTCTGGACATCGAGGACTAGGTCGTAGTCATCGCGGTGCCGCGCGAGGTGCCTGAGCGCGTGCGCATAGACGCCGAAGCGGCCGCCGCCTCGCACCACACGCACCCGGTCGTGCCAGGTCGTCTCGGCCGCACCCGGGAAACGGGCGGTGAAGAGAGTGACCTGGTGTCCGTGCTCGGCGAGGATCTCGGCGGTGCGCTCGACGAAGGTCTCGGAGCCACCCGCCTCCGGGTGCTCCCGGTCCCGCCAGGACAGATAGAGGATGCGCAGCGGCCTGCTGGCAAGGCGATCGCCTTCGACCACGTCGGGACCTTTCCGGGAAGCCCGACAGCGGCACAGCCGGGTTGTTACTCGCCATTAGGATAGCGGAGTGCCGCTCCCTCTTGATACGCTCGAACGCGGCCGCCCGTGCGAGATCTGCGCGACCCCGACGCTGCCCTGGCATCTCCTCGGCGGCGGCGCGCTCGAGCGCTGCCCCGTATGCGGCCACGTCCGCCGGCCGCTGGCCGCGGCCGCGGCACACCACCGCGACCTGGCGTATGGCGGCGATCCCGCCCTCGATCGGTGGCGCACCGCGCTCACCTACCGGGCGCTGGTCGCCGACGGCACTCCCTGCAGCGTCTTCGAGATCGGCTATGGCGCCGGCGGGCTGTTGCGGCGTTTCCACGACGTCGGCGCAGCTGTGTCGGGCGTCGACCCGGGGCAGCTCGATGTCGGCGTCGATCCGCTCGTCCGGGCCCACGGCCGCTTGTGGTCCGGCCCGGCCGAAGATCTCCCGGACGCCTGGGTCGCTGCCGATCTTGTCGTCGGGGTGCACGTTCTCGAACACGTCATCGACCCGCTGGCCACGATGCGCAAGGCTGCGACCATGCTGCAACCCGGTGGCCGGATGGTCGCCCTGACTCCGGCCGGGGATTCGTGGGGCCTGCGCACCTATGGTTCGGCCTGGTGGATGCTCGAGGATCCGACGCACGTCCGGTTCTTCTCGGCCGATTCGCTCGCTCGGGCCGCACGCGCCGTCGATCTGGTGGACGTTCGCGTCGATCGACTCGTGCTGGACAGCCTGACCACCGACGCTGGGTCGGTGGCCCGGATGCGCGGCAGCCGACGGCCCGACGGGGTCCTGGGCAGCCGTGCGGTGCTGGCCGGCGCGCTCGTGACCGCCCCGGCCATCCTCGGCCTGCGGGCGCTCGCGCCGAGCACCCGCCCGACCTTGCGCCTGACAGCCCGCCGGGCCGCGGCGTGACGGCCCCGACCAGGCAGCGACGGGGACTGCGACGCTCGCGGGATTTGTTCGCCAGCTTCCTGGTGGAGCAGAGCGACCCCGATCGGTTCTACGGGCATCTCGCCGCGGACTCGCTGGCGACCTTGAGCGAGCACGTCGAGGTCCGCGACCGCATCGTCGTGGACGTCGGGGCCGGCCCGGCGCAGTTCGCCGCCGCCTTCCGCGCCGCAGGAGCGCACTATGTGCCGCTCGATCACGACCCGCACGTTGCCTCGGTCGCCGACGGCGGCATCGTCGGGTCCGCTTTGGCCCTCCCCCTCGCAACCGGCTCGATCGACATCGTCTTTTCCAGCAATCTGCTCGAGCACGTTCCGGACGTCGAGGGCGTCGCCGACGAGATGGTCCGGGTGCTTCGCCCCGGCGGCGTGCTCTATCTCAGCTACACCAACTGGCTCTCGCCCTGGGGGGGCCACGAGGCGTCGCCGTGGCACTGGGTCAGTGGCGACTACGCGGCCCGTCGCTACGAGCGCAAGCACGGCAAACCGCCGAAGAACCGCCTTGGTGAGACGATCCACCGCACGAGCATCGCCCAGGGCCTGACGTGGGCCACGCGCACCCCGGATATCGAGATCCTCGCGGCCCGGCCGCGCTACCTCCCCGACGCCTTCCGCCATCTCCTGCGGCTGCCCGGAGTCCGCGAAATCGTCACGTGGAACCTGCTGCTAGTCGTGCGCAAGCGGCCCGGCCCAGTCGCACCGCCCCGATGACCGCGACCGGGACGGCCGATCGGGGACTGGCCCGCTCGGGGGCCAGCATCGCCGTCGCAACCTTCGCCTCCGGCACCCTCGGCTACGTCTATATCGTCGTGCTCACCCGTGCTCTCGGGCCTGAGCGGTATGGCGAGTTGGGTGCCCTCCTCGGGCTCTCCGTGGTGCTGGCCGTCACCTCGACCGGGATCCAACTCGAAGCCACCCGGGCGATGGCCCTGAACCCGGCCGGAGCGATCGGCTGGCTACTCCGTCGAACCGCGCTCGTCTCCCTGGCCACCACGGGCGTCGGCGTGGTAGCCGCGCCGGCCGTGGTGCACCTGCTCCATCTCTCGTCGTGGTGGCCGGCCTTCGGCCTGGCCGCCGTGCTGCTGCCGCAGACGTACGTCGGTGGCCAACTCGGCATTCTGCTCGGGTCCGGCCGCCACATCGCCTTCGCCGTCCTGTTGGCCCTGAGCGCAGCCAGCCGCACGCTCGCCGCCGTCGTGACCGCGATCGTGGGCGGCGGGCCGAACTTCGCGCTCTGGGCGACCGCCGTTACCGCGGTCGCCGTCAACATCGTTGGAGCCGTGCTGCTTCGCGACGGTGATCGGCTGGACGGGATCGCCGGGCCCGTGGACGCCGAGCACCAGTGGGTCGCCGGCAGCGAATCGACGATCGACGTCGGGCTCATCGATGCGGCGGAGGGTGCGAGCGACAACGACGGCCGACCGGGATGGAGCGGCCTGCTGCGCGCCAGCATCGGTTCGGGCGCCCTCCTCGCGCTCCTGAATGCCGACCTCCTGGTCGCGCGTGCGGTGCTGCCGGCGACCGCGTCGGGCTGGTATGCCTTCTTGACCCTCTTCGCCCGGGTCACCTTCTGGGGCACCAACTTCATCGCCTTGTGGGTCTTCCCGCACGTAGCGGCGCGCAGCGCCTCCGGGCGCGCCGTCCGGCTGGCGCTGGCCGCCGTGGCCAGCGTCGGTGCCCTCGCGATCGTCGTCACCTGGATTTTCGACACCGAACTGACGGCCGCCCTCGCCGGATCGGCGTATGCCGCGGCCGCCCCCTATGCCCCCGCCTTCGCCGCCGCGGGGATGCTGCTCGCGGTGGTGCAGTTGGTGACGTACGTCGACGTGGCGAGGGCACGGCATACGTTCTCGGTGGTGGTGTGGGCCGCGGTCATCGTGGTCGGCCTGGCCATCCGCTTCATCGCACCCGCGACGGTCGGCGGGATCATCGCGACGACCATCACCGTCCTGGCCGTGCTCTCGCTCGCGGGGCTGGTGACCCTGCTTGCCGGCGAGCGCCTGAGCTGACTGACGTCAGTCCGCCGCGACCGTCACCGTGACCGGGATGTTGCCGCGGGTCGCATTGGAGTAGGGGCAGACCTGATGCGCGGCGTCGGCCAGTTGCTGGGCCTGGTCGGCCGGCAGGTCGGGGATGATCACCTCGAGGGCGACCTCCAGCCCGAAGCCGCCGCCACTCGTCGGGCCAATGCCGACCCGCGCTCCGACGCTCGACTCGCCCAGCTCGACCTTCGCGCGGCGCGCGACCAGTTGGAGGGCGGAGTGGAAGCAGGCGGCATATCCGGCAGCGAAGAGGTCCTCGGGATTGGCCGCGCCCCCGGCACCACCCATCTCGACGGGGACGGCGAGGTCGAGGTCGACGTGGCCGTCCTTGGTGCGCGTATGTCCGTTGCGGCCGGACCCCGTAGCGAGGGCTTCGGCGGTGTAGAGGATCGTCATGCGCAGATCCTGGCACGCCAATCACGGGCCGCGCACACAGACCCATGGTCACGAGGGTGTGTCTTGGGCGCCGGTCGACTCGATCCGGTCGACAGCCTCCTTCGCAGATGTCAGGTCCGAGCCGGTCGCGATAGTGCTTGATGGCGCGGATCTTCTCGCCGCGCGCCAGCGCCTCGCGGACCTCGGCAGGACGCGGACCTCTGATGCGGGCACGCCGACGCGGTCGGCGATGCGCTTGATCTGGTCGTCCTGCACGTCCAGCCGCCTTTGCACGTCCTTGGTGGCGGCGGTCACCTGCATCGCCAATCCTAGGTAGCAGATGAACACTACGGCCATGACGAAGAAGGAGCGCGTCCCTGGCCCGACGGTAGCAAGGGCGGCACGGCCCGGGCCGTCAGGCGAGAGCGCGAACGTCCATCCGCTCTTCGGTGACGGTGCCGTCGGGGCCGCGGGTGACGACATACGCGCCCTTGCCGAGTTGCTCGCTCACCGCCTCGATCAGTTCGGTTCCGCGATAGAGCAGACCGACCCCGTCGTCGGTGCAGTGCGTCTCGCCCAGGGTCCCGTCGCCGACGAGGCGGTGAATGGTCGGGCGCCGTTGCTCCTCGGAGTCGTAATGCACCCCGTTGTCGTAGGGCAGCAGGGCCAGCCCGTTGGTGACCGCGCGCAGATCGGGGCCGAAGGAGTCGGTGCACCCGCCGCGATACCAGCAGATCGAGCCGGCCGACACGCCACTGAGCACGACGCCGGCCTCCCACACCCGCCGCAAGACGGGGCGCAACTCGTGCACGTCCCACACGGCGAGCAGGTTGGCGACCGAGCCGCCGTTGACCCACACGACGTCCTGCGCGAGCAGGTGAGCCTCGATGTCGTCGACATTGGGCATCGGGAAGAGGTGGAGCGGGGTCAGGTCGTAGCCCGCCACCCGCGCGGCCTCATCGAGTTCGGCGGCGAACCAGCGCTGGTCGCCCGAGGCCGTGCCCAGCACGCACACACGTGGCGCGCCCCCGGCGACGCCCGACAACTCTACCGCGAACTCGACGAGCTTGTGGAACTCCATCCGCGTGCGCGTGCCGAAGCGGTAGCCGCCCGAGGTGGCCAGGATCGTGGGCTGGTCTGCAGGCATACGGCCACTCTATGAGGTCGGCGACAAGCGGAGCTCGTCGGCGATCCGGAGGGCCTTGGAATCACGAGTGTTGCTGTAATAGAGCGCTATCGAAGGATGCCGTGTGGCAACTTCTGCGTTTTCGAGACAACGGCGATCGCGCTGTCTAGATTGCCAAGAGCCGGGGATTCCCGAGCCACAGCGCACTGGAGGAGAGCCATGAAGTCGCCCACACGCACGATCAGCATCGCCACCGCTCTCGGTTTGGCCCTCATCGGGTCGGCCGCAGCGAGCGCATCAGCCTCAGCACCCGTAACGCCTCGGTGGAGCGTCAGCACCGGGAAGACGTATCTCAACGTCGCCATGGGCAAGTCCGGCACCGTCGTCCTCGGTACGAACAAGACGATGGAGATTCGACGAACGACCAATGGGTCGCTCGTGTGCACCAGCGGGAACTACGGCCAGGCGACGCTCGCCCCAGTCGTCGACGCCGCCACGAACCGCGTCTACGTCGGCACCACCAATGGCTACGTCCTCGCCTTGAGCGCGACGAACTGCGGTTTGCTCGCCGTGGCGAGCGGCCCAGGTGGACCCGCCCTCGTGGCATACGGCAATGGCGTTGTCGCCGCCGCCTTCCCGAACGCCTCGAAGCTCTACGGCTACAACACCTCATTGAGCTTCCTCTGGGACTACGTCTACGGCGTGAGCGGCGCGCAAGAGCCCCGATTCATCAACGCCGGGGTGATTCTGCTGGCCAACGGCCACTACATCGACGCGGTGAGTGCCTACACCGGCGATTCGCTCTGGTACCACTCCTTGAGCTACAACCTCGTCGGCCGGGCCTCGGCTCCCAACGACGGGCGCGTCTATGTCTCCGATGCGGGCAACAATGTCTACGCCTACAACGTCTCCGACGGGTCCCTGTCCTGGTCGCGCAATATGGGCACCACCGGACAACTCATGGGCTCAAAGGGCCAAGGCCGCGTCTACCTGACCGGCGCCAACGGCAAGTTCTACAGCATCAACTCCTCCAATGGGCTCACGATGTGCATGGCCACAGTCGGCGGATCGTTCAACTCGCGCGCGGCGGCGGACTCCACCACGGGCAGCACCTACGCCACCAACACCAACGGAAAGACCTACAAGTTCAGCTCGTCGTGCGCCACCAGCTGGAGCTACACAACGGGCCAATACGCTTTGTCCGGCCCGGCCTACCAGCAGGGTCAGCCGTCGGTGTATGCCGTCGGCAGCGGCAAGTTGTACTCGTTCGCCAAGTGACGTCGACAGGGCGGGGGCCCGCGCTTGGCCCCCGCCCTGTCGACCATTCCCGAGAGATGACAATGATCAGCAAACCCCTCCGCGCCCTTGTCCCATTGCTATTGCTGACCGCCGTCGCCACGCCTGCAAGCGCCCAGCGGGTGCCGGACGATCGCCACGCCCTCGATGCCCCGGCACCGAGCTACCTGAGCATCATGTTCGGGCGGTCGATCTGGACCGCGGCGTGCACGCCCACGTCAGGCATGCGCACCCTTCTTCAGGATGCGGCCGATCTGAAATCCATCGGAATCACCACGGTCGTCACCGGGGTAGTGGTCAATCGCATGGGAGCGACCAGCCGACCATGCATTCGGGGCGTGATCTATCCGACCTGGAACGACCTGGCCACATTGCGCACGAACTACGGCTGGACGGCCGTCTCCCAGGGCATGAACTATGTCGAAATGACGACGCTGACCACCGATGAACAACGGTACGACGAGAGCGGCGCCACCATTCCGGTCCTGGAGGCCAAGGGCCAGACCAAAGCCTGGGGGCTGTTCAACTACCCCAATGACATGCAAGACGCGGCCACTCAGAGCGTGGTGTCAAAGTACTTCAGCTTCGGTCGGCTCTACACCGAAACCCCGCTGACCAACACCAGGGCCGCCGCGACGACCTACCCCTATCCACTGTTGACCTACTCGATCAACGGGGGACGGTGCAACAACCCCGCCCTGCCGTGCTACAGCTTCCCGGTCCGTTCCGATCGCCGGACCACGGCACTTCCGGACATGCTGAAGGTGCTGCGGCCGGCGGCCGGCACCTATGGCATCTTGCAGCTCTATCGCGTGGTCGACGGAAAGTCCGGAACCATGGGCCAAGCCAACGCCTGGGACTGCACCAGCCCGGATTGGCGCAACCGGTGGACCGGCCACCCCGAGAACTTCTGCCGCAACACCCTGCTGGCCGCGCTTAAACAGCGGAGCACGACCGCGGTGCTCACCACCCCGGCGGATGTCGCCGTCGCTTGGGGGCGCGGCCGCCCCTGACCGGCAGGCTCGCTCCTTCAGGCGCCGGCGCAGGCCGCGCTCGCCGGAGCGCATCATCGCCTCATGATTGGCGAGCAGTAGAGCACCGGCACGCGGCGCGATGCGCGCGAGCAGCGGTGCGGTGACCACGACTTCCTGCTCGTATGCCGCCCAAGTCCCCCCGGTGTCACGGTCCGGTCCCACGGTCCATCGCGCCCAGCCCGTCAGGTCTCTCGTGATCGCGACGGCGAGGCGGCCGGCGGCCGCGTCCGTCTCGATCCGGCGCAGATGCAAGGTCAACGTCAGCGGGAGCAGGCTTCGCACCCGGGCCAGCCCGTCGTCCGGGCCAAGCCGGATGACCGAACGAATCTGCGGCCACCACTGGTCATACCGATCGGGGTCGGCGAGGACCGCGAACACCCGATCCGGCGGGGCCGCCACCCGCCAGAGGTGCGTGAAGGTAAACAGGGCCTCGGGCATCGGAAAGTGCGCGTTCGCGCGAGAAGTCTTCCGTTGCGAAAGAGGGATTTGTGGCATCGGGCGGAAAGTCTGCGATCAGTGGCCGGCGTCGTGCCAGGACCGGCCGACGCCGACGCTGACGTCGAGCGGCACGTCCATCGCCACCGCCGCTCCCATCTCGCGGCGCACCAACGCCTCGACGGCGGCCGCTTCGCCGGGGGCCACCTCGACCACGAGTTCGTCGTGGACCTGAAGAAGCAGCCGGGACGCCAAGCCCGCGTCGGCCAGCGCCCGGTGCGCGCCAAGCATCGCGACCTTCATGACATCGGCCGCCGAGCCCTGGATCGGGGCATTCAGCGCCATCCGCTCGGCCATCTCGCGGCGCTGACGATTATCGCTGGTCAGGTCGGGCAGGTAGCGCCGCCGGCCCAGCATGGTCTCGGTGTACCCCGTCCCGCGGGCATCTTGCACGATCGAGCCCAGATAGTCGCGCACGCCGCCGAACCGGGCGAAGTACTCCTCCATCAGCGCCCGCGCTTCCTCGGTCGGAATGGTCAACTGCCGCGAGAGGCCGAAGGCCGAGAGCCCGTAGGCGAGGCCGTAGGACATCGCCTTGACCTTGCTGCGCATGGCCGGCGTGACATCGGCCGGCTCGACCCCGAAGACCCGCGACCCGACGAAGCGGTGCAGGTCCTCACCGCTACGGAAGGCCTCGATCAGCCCCTCATCGCCCGAGAGGTGCGCCATGATCCGCATCTCGACCTGGCTGTAGTCCACCGACATCAGCGATTCGAAGCCCGGACCGACGACGAAGGACTCACGGATCCGGCGCCCCTCCTCGGTGCGGATCGGGATGTTCTGCAGATTGGGATCCTTCGAGGACAGCCGCCCGGTCGCGGCGATCGTCTGTTCATAGGTCGTATGGATGCGCCCATCGTCCGCGACCGACTTCAGCAAGCCCTCGACCGTCACCCGCAGCCGCGTCGCGTCCCGGTGCCGAAGCAGCGCCTCCAGGAAGGGATGCTCGGTCTTGGTGTAGAGATCGGCGAGCGCCTCGGCGTCGGTCGTCCAGCCCGTCTTGGTGCGCTTGGTCTTCGGCATGCCCAGGGTGTCGAAGAGGACCACCTGCAGCTGCTTCGGTGAGCCGAGGTTGATCTGCTCGCCGCCGATGGCGTCGTAGGCGTCGTCCTGGGCGAGGGCGACCTGGTCGGCGAAATCCTTCTCCAGCGCGTGCAAGCGGTCCATATCCACAGCGATGCCGGTGCGCTCCATCTCGGCGAGCACATCGACCAGCGGCAACTCCACCTCGCGCATCAGGTCGGTGCCCCCGGCGGCGTCGACCTGATCGCGCAGGGCGGCGCCCAACTCCAGTACGGCCAGCGCCCGCACGCCCGCAGCATCGACCTCGGCGGCATCGTCGGCACCGAAGTCGAGCATCCCGTCCTGCGCACCGGCGTCCCTGTGCAGATCGCGCCCCAGCTGGCGCAGCACGAGGTCGGTCAGGTCGTAGTCACGCTGATCCGGGCGCACCAAATAGGCCGCGAGGGCCGTGTCCAGGGAGAGTCCGCGCAAAGTCCAGCCGCGCGCCGCGAGCGCTTGGATCGGGCCCTTGGCGTCGTGCAGGATCTTCGGCACGCTGGCATCCGCCAGCCAGTCGCCGAGCGCCGCCTCGGCGGCCGGCGTCAGGTCGGTCACGTCGACATAACCCACCCGGTCCTGGGTCGTGGCCAGCGCGATCGCCCCGAGATCCCCGGTCCCCCGCGCCCACGACCCGACGACGTGCACGCCCACGTCGGCGCCCGAGCGCGCGTGCGCCGCGAGCCACGGCCCCAGCGTCGCGCTGGTCAAGGTCTCCACGTCCACCGCGAACCCGCCCTCGGCCTCCTGCGCGACGGTGTTGAAGGTCGCGAACAGGCGCTCGCGCAGCACACGGAACTCCAGGCCGTCGAAGACGGTGTGGACCTGCTCGCGATCCCACATGCGCCGCTCGAGTTCGGGCAGAGTCGCGCCCACGTCTAGGTCACGGACCAACTGGTTGAGCCGCCGGTTGCGCAGCACCTGGTCCAAATGGGCCCGGAGTGCGTCGCCGACCTTGCCCTTGACCTGGTCGACATTAGCGACCAGGCCGCTCAGGCCGCCGAACTGGCCGATCCACTTGGCCGCGGTCTTGGGCCCGACACCCGGCACCCCAGGCAGGTTGTCGCTGGACTCCCCCACCAGGGCCGCGAGATCCGAATACTTGCCCGGCGGCACGCCATACCGTTCCTCGACCGCCGCCGGGGTCATCCGGGTCAACTCCGAGACCCCACGGATGGGATAGAGAAGGGTGACGCGGTCGGAGACCAACTGCATCGCATCGCGGTCGCCGGAACAGATCAACACGTCCATACCGGCCGCCTCGGCCTGGGTCGCCAGGGTGGCGATGATGTCGTCGGCCTCGTAGCCGGGCGCCTCCAGGTGCCGGATCTTGAGGGCATCGAGCACCTCATTCAGCAGCGGCAACTGGCCGGAGAACTCGCGCGGCGTCGCCGACCGGCCGGCTTTGTACTCGGCGTACTCCTGCATGCGGAAGGTGTCGCGCGAGACGTCGAAGGCGACCGCGACGTGGGTCGGCTCCTCGTCGCGGAGCACATTGATCAGCATCGAGGTGAAGCCGTAGATCGCGTTCGTATGCTGCCCGGTCTTGGTCGAGAAGTTCTCGGCCGGCAGGGCGAAGAAGGCGCGGTAGGCCAGCGAATGACCGTCGAGCAACAGGAGGCGACTCACGCATGGCAGCCTATGCGTCATGACCGACAACCCCACAGCCTTCGACGCCGCCGCCTCCCCGACCGAGCTCGCGGGCTTCTTCAACCAGGCCTCCAAGGGCACCCTGGCCGAACGGATGGGCCTCGAGTTGCTCGAAGTCGCCAAGGACCGCATCGTGGCGCGGATGCCGGTGGAGGGGAACACCCAGCCGTATGGCCTGCTCCACGGCGGCGCGAGCGTCGTGCTCGCCGAGACCCTCGGGTCCATCGGCGCCGGCTTGGCGGCCGGTCCCGGGCGTGCCGCGGTCGGCATCGAGATCAACGCCACTCACCACCGGGCGGGGCGCTCGGGGTGGGTAACCGGTGTCGCAACCCCGATCAGCGTCGGCAACACGCTGGTGACCTACGAGATCGTCATCCGAGACGAGGACGAGAAGAAGCTGTGCACCTCGCGGATCACTTGCCTACTGCGCGACAAGCCGCCGGGCGCCTGACCTCGCCCGTATGCCGCTGCGGCGTCAGCCCGCGGGGTCAGCCGGCGGCCGGGCGCCGAAGGACCAGCCCCCGCGCCGGCGTTGCCCCGCTCTGGCGCACGGCCCGCGCTCGGATGGTGCGGCGACGGCCGAGCAGCACATCGCGCGCCTCGGCATCTTCGGGGCTCAGCTTGCGACGCAGCACCGTCGTCGGGACGACGCGCCGGGTGGCCTGCTGGCCGAACCCGAGACGGGCGAAATACCGGTTGCCGACCTTGTCGGTCGTGGCCACATTGGCAAAGACCAGATCGTGACCCGTGCTCTCGGCATGCCTGGCAACCGCGGCGAGCAACTGCCCGGCCACGCCTTGCCGGCGGCCCTCCGGGATGACAAAGAGCTCGTCCAGCGCCAGCGCCGGAGGTTCCAGCAGGCCGTGCTGGCGCTCGTTGACCACCGCGAAGCCGAGCGGCCGGCCGTCCAAGGTCGCCAAATAGGCGGCGGTGCCGGGTCGTCGCAAAGCGTCCGCCACCCGCGCGGTCCCGGCCGTCCGGGCGGCCAGATCGTGCGTCATACCCGCAGCGAGTGCACTCTCGATCCACAAGGTCGCCAACTCACCGACCTGCCGCTGACCCGCCCGGCTGACCACTATGTGCGGGCGGGGCATGACCGGCTCCTTCGAGATCGAATGCGATGGTTACCGGGCGTCCGGTTGAACACCGAACGACCTCGGAAATCCAACTCTAGAGCACCGGAGGCACCGTCGGAAAGTGGCCTTCTTCACGGCCTTTGCGCAGGTCTGCGCCCGTGTGACCGGTGTGACGGGTGGGGCAGGTCAGGCCTTGTCGATCCCCGCGATGACGGCCTCGGCGACTTCCTTCATCCCCAGGCGCCGATCCATGGCGGTCTTCTGGATCCACCGGAAGGCGTCAGCCTCGGAGAGCTTGAGCTTCTTCATCAGCACGCCCTTGGCGCGCTCGACGGCCTTGCGGGTCTCCAGGGCCTCGCCGAGGTCGGCGACTTCCTTCTCCAGTTCCTTCAGCTCTGCCCAGCGCGAGAGTGCGATATTGATGGCGGGCGCCAGGTCGGCTGCGGTGAAGGGCTTGACGATATAGGCCATCACTCCGGCGTCGCGGGCCCGCTCGACGAGCTCGGTCTGGGAGAAGGCGGTCAGCATGATGACGGGGCACAGGCGTTGCTTGCCGATCTCGTCCGCGGCCGACAGCCCGTCCATGACGGGCATCTTGACGTCCATGATGACCAGGTCCGGAGTCAGCTCGAGGGCCATCTCGACGGCCTGCTCGCCATTGCTGGCCTGCCCCACGACGTCATAGCCGGCCTCGCCGAGCATCTCGACCAGATCCAGACGGATCAGTGCCTCGTCCTCGGCTACGACGATCCGGGCTGCCGTGGTGGCCTTGGCAGGGGTGCTCATCGCGCGATTCCTCATCGGTTGCGTCCAGGTTGAGTCAGGCGGCGATTCCGCCTACGTGCCGGGAGCGGGACTTGAACCCGCACGCCTTGCGGCAAAGCATTTTGAGTGCTCCGTGTCTGCCATTCCACCACCCCGGCCAGGTGCCCGGACAGCATACCTGCGTGCGCGGACTGCGCTCGGTTGCCGACCGGTGAGCGGACGCCTAGAGCGCCGAGAACGCACCTCGGTGATAGATCGCGTCGCCGACCACGTGGACCCGCAGCGCATTGGTCGTCCCGACCACGCCGGGCGGCGACCCGGCGGCGATGACCACCCGCTCCCCCTCGGGGCAGCGGCCGGCCTGGATGACGGCCTCGTCGACCTGGAAGGCCATGTCGTCGGTGTGATGCACATTGGGCACCAGGAAGGTCTCGACTCCCCAGGTCAGCGCCAACTGCGAGCGCGTCGCCGCGCTCGGGGTGAAGGCGAGCATGGGCTTTTGGGGGCGCATCCGGGCCATCGCCCGCGCCGAGTTGCCGGAGGTGGTGAAGGTCACCAGATAGCGGGCGCCCACGAGCTTGGCGATCTCGGCCGCGGCTCGCGTGATGGCGCCGCTGACGGTTTGGGGACTCGCGGTCAGTGGGGCGATCCGGTCAAACCCGGTCTCCTCGGTGTTCGCGATGATCTTGGCCATCGTCGCGACGGCAGCGACCGGGTGAGCGCCCATGCTCGTCTCGCCCGAGAGCATCAGCGCGTCCGCGCCGTCGAGCACGGCATTGGCGGCGTCGGAGGCCTCGGCGCGGGTGGGCCGCGGATTCTCGATCATCGACTCCAGCACCTGGGTGGCGACGATGACCGGCTTGGCGTTGCGGCGAGCGATCTCGATGGCCCGCTTCTGCACCAGGGGCACCTGCTCCAGCGGGAGTTCCACGCCGAGGTCACCGCGCGCGACCATGATGCCGTCGAAGGCGACGACGATCTCCTCGAGATTGTCCACGGCCTGCGGCTTCTCGATCTTGGCGATGACGGGCAGACGAACCCCCACCTCGTCCATGATCTCGTGCACGCGACGGATGTCCTCGGCCGAGCGCACAAAGGACAAGGCGATGAAATCGGCCGTCAGCGTCAGCGCCCAGCGCAGGTCGGCCTCGTCTTTCTCGGACATGGCGGGGACGCTCACGGCGACACCCGGCAGGTTGATGCCCTTGTTGTTGGACACCGTGCCGCCCTCGACGACGTGGCAGACGACATCGGTGTCGTTCACCTCGGTCGCGACCAGTTC